>OIFK01000775.1_pt1 | contig 8795 bp, 10 predicted proteins | sample 1582071 | NCBI WGS metagenome assembly OIFK01 (sample SAMN07501052, study PRJEB24779) | human gut metagenome | isolation source: stool | host: human infant | place: USA: Pittsburgh, PA | reverse complement strand
GCGCCGCTGGCCATTGAAGGTCTGATGGCCTTCTTCCTCGAATCCACCTTTGTAGGTCTGTTCTTCTTCGGTTGGGACCGTCTGGGTAAAGTCCAGCATATGGCGGTAACCTGGCTGGTGGCATTAGGCTCCAACTTGTCCGCACTGTGGATCCTGGTGGCGAACGGCTGGATGCAAAACCCAATCGCATCTGATTTCAACTTCGAAACCATGCGTATGGAGATGGTCAGCTTCGCTGAGCTGGTCCTGAACCCGGTTGCCCAGGTTAAATTCGTTCACACCGTGGCGTCTGGCTATGTGTGCGGCGCGATGTTCGTGCTGGGCATCAGCTCCTACTATATGCTGCGCGGCCGTGACTTCGCGTTCGCCAAGCGTTCTTTTGCTATTGCAGCAAGCTTCGGTATGGCCGCGATTCTGTCCGTTATTGTTCTGGGTGATGAATCCGGTTACGAAATGGGTGACGTGCAGAAAACCAAACTCGCCGCAATTGAAGCTGAATGGGAAACCCAGCCGGCACCGGCAGCGTTTACCCTGTTCGGCGTGCCTGACCAGGAAGCGCAGGAAAACCGCTTCGCCATTCAAATTCCTTACGCTCTGGGTATTATCGCCACGCGCTCCGTCGACAAACAGGTGACTGGCCTGAAAGATCTGATGGTGCAGCATGAAGAGCGTATCCGTAACGGGATGAAAGCTTACTCGCTGCTGGAACAGCTGCGCGCCGGCTCTACCGACCAGGCCGTTCGCGATCAATTTAACGACGTGAAGAAAGACCTCGGTTACGGTCTGCTGCTGAAACGCTATACCCCGAACGTCTCTGACGCGACGGAAGCGCAGATTCAGATGGCAACCAAAGACTCTATTCCACGCGTTGCGCCGCTGTACTTCGCGTTCCGCATCATGGTGGGTTGCGGCATTATCATGCTGCTGATCATCGCGGCCTCGTTCTGGTCAGTCATTCGTAACCGTATCGGTGAGAAAAAATGGCTGCTGCGCACCGCGCTTTACGGTATCCCACTGCCATGGATTGCTATCGAGTCCGGCTGGTTTGTTGCGGAATATGGCCGTCAGCCGTGGGCGATCGGTGAGGTGCTGCCAACAGCGGTAGCGAACTCCTCCCTGACCGCAGGCGACCTGATCTTCTCCATGCTGCTCATTTGCGGTCTGTACACCCTGTTCCTGGTGGCTGAACTGTTCCTGATGTTCAAGTTCGCGCGCCTTGGCCCAAGCAGCCTGAAAACCGGTCGCTATCACTACGAGCAGTCTGTTGCGACTACTCAGCCGGCACGCTAAGACAGGAGTCATCAAATGATCGATTATGAAGTATTGCGTTTTATCTGGTGGCTGCTGATCGGTGTTCTGCTGATTGGTTTCGCGGTCACCGATGGTTTCGACATGGGCGTGGGCATGCTCACCCGTTTCCTCGGTCGTAATGACACCGAGCGTCGAATCATGATCAACTCCATCGCCCCGCACTGGGACGGTAACCAGGTGTGGCTGATCACCGCAGGCGGCGCGCTGTTCGCTGCCTGGCCGATGGTCTACGCGGCTGCGTTCTCCGGCTTCTATGTGGCGATGATTCTGGTGCTGGCCTCTTTATTCTTCCGTCCGGTGGGTTTCGACTACCGTTCCAAGATTGAAGACACCCGCTGGCGTAACATGTGGGACTGGGGCATCTTCATCGGTAGCTTCGTTCCACCGCTGGTCATTGGTGTGGCGTTCGGTAACCTGTTGCAGGGCGTACCGTTCCACGTCGACGAATATATGCGTCTGTTCTACACCGGTAACTTCTTCCAGTTGCTGAATCCGTTTGGTCTGCTGGCGGGCGTGGTGAGCGTGGCGATGATCATCACCCAGGGCGCAACCTATCTCCAGATGCGTACCGTAGGTGAACTGCACCTGCGTTCCCGCGCTACCGCTCAGGTGGCGGCGCTGGTGACGCTGGTCTGCTTCGCGCTGGCTGGCGTGTGGGTGGTGTACGGTATTGATGGTTACGTGGTGACCTCCGCGATCAACCATACTGCACCGTCTAACCCGCTGACCAAAGAAGTGGCGCGTCAGGCCGGTGCATGGCTGGTGAACTTCAACAATACTCCTGCGCTGTGGGCTATCCCGGCTCTGGGTGTGCTGCTGCCGCTGCTGACCGTGCTGACGTCTCGTCTGGAGAAAGGCGCTCTGGCGTTCGTATTCTCTTCACTGACGCTGGCGTGCATCATCCTGACGGCGGGGATTGCGATGTTCCCGTTCGTGATGCCATCCAGCACCATGATGAATGCCAGCCTGACCATGTGGGATGCAACGTCCAGTCAGTTGACGCTGAACTTAATGACCTATGTTGCTTGCGTGTTCGTACCGATTATCCTGCTCTACACCACCTGGTGTTACTGGAAAATGTTCGGTCGCATCACTAAAGAACATATCGAAAGCAACACCCACTCTATGTACTAAGTAAGGAGCTGAATATGTGGTATTTCGCATGGATTTTAGGGACGCTTCTTGCCTGTGCGTTTGGTGTCATCACTGCCCTGGCGCTTGAGCATGTAGAAGCGACCAAAGCAGGTGAAGAAAAGCACTAATGAATATTATCGCAACCTTATATGCGGTAATGGATAAGCGCCCCTTGAGGGCGCTTTCCCTCATTATGGCATTACTGCTGGCAGGCTGTATCTTCTGGGACCCGTCGCGCTTCGCGGCGAAAACCAGCGAGCTTGAAATCTGGCACGGTTTCCTGATTATGTGGGCTGTGTGCGCAGGCGTGATTCACGGTGTCGGCTTTCGTCCGAAAGCGCTACACTGGCAGGGCATCTTCTGCCCACTGATTGCCGATCTGGTTCTCCTCGCCGGTTTGATTTTCTTCTTCTTCTGAATAAGAAATGTCCGTTAACGTTATGGGCTTACCATGGCCCATAAAAATTTACTCTCCGTTTACTTTCCCCCATTCCAAACCATCATTCCCGCGCGTATAGTAGCGAAGTTTGAAAGCTCCAACTTTTCTTGTATTACCGGGATGTAAAGTGAATACAACGCTGTTTCGATGGCCGGTACGTGTCTATTACGAAGATACCGATGCCGGTGGTGTGGTCTACCACGCCAGCTACGTTGCTTTTTATGAACGGGCACGCACAGAGATGCTGCGCCATCATCACTTTAGTCAACAGGTGCTGTTGGCTGAGCGAGTTGCCTTCGTGGTACGCAAGATGACGCTTGAGTATTTTGCGCCTGCCAGACTCGACGATATGCTCGAAGTTCAAACAGAAATTACATCAATGCGCGGAACTTCACTGGTTTTCACGCAGCGGATAGTCAATGCAGAGAACACGGTACTGAACTCAGCTGAAGTCCTGATTGTCTGTGTTGATCCAACCATAATGAAGCCTCGTGCGCTTCCTAAGTCTATTGTCGCGGAGTTTAAGCAGTGACTGACATGAATATCCTTGATTTGTTCCTGAAGGCAAGCCTTCTGGTTAAACTTATCATGTTGATTTTGATTGGTTTTTCAATCGCATCCTGGGCCATCATCATCCAGAGAACGCGTATCCTTAATGCCGCCGGCCGCGAAGCCGAAGCGTTTGAAGATAAGTTCTGGTCGGGAATTGAGCTTTCTCGTCTGTACCAGGAAAGCCAGGGACGCCGTGATAACCTTTCAGGCTCCGAACAAATTTTCTACAGCGGTTTCAAAGAGTTCGCTCGCTTACATCGCGCTAACAGCCATGCGCCGGAAGCCGTGGTAGAAGGGGCGTCGCGTGCGATGCGCATCTCCATGAACCGCGAACTGGAAAATCTTGAAACGCATATTCCTTTCCTCGGAACCGTTGGCTCCATCAGCCCGTATATCGGCCTGTTTGGTACGGTGTGGGGGATCATGCACGCCTTTATCGCCCTGGGGGCGGTGAAGCAGGCAACGTTGCAGATGGTTGCACCGGGTATCGCAGAAGCACTGATCGCGACCGCAATCGGTCTGTTCGCCGCAATTCCGGCGGTAATGGCGTACAACCGTCTGAACCAGCGCGTGAACAAACTGGAACTGAACTACGACAACTTTATGGAAGAGTTCACCGCGATTCTGCATCGTCAGGCGTTTACCAGCACCGAGAGCAACAAGGGGTAAACCATGGCCAGATCGCGTGGACGAGGTCGTCGCGAGCTCAAGTCCGAAATCAATATCGTTCCGTTACTGGACGTGCTGCTGGTACTGTTGCTGATCTTTATGGCGACAGCGCCCATCATCACCCAGAGCGTGGAAGTTGATCTGCCGGATGCGACAGAATCACAGGCGGTAAGCACCAATGACGATCCTCCGGTCATCATTGAGGTTTCCGGCGTAGGGCAGTACAGCGTGGTGGTAGAGAAAGATCGTATGGATCAGCTTCCGCCAGAGCAGGTTATTGCTGAAGCGCAACGACGTCTGGAGTCAAATCCGAAGACGGTCTTCTTAATCGGTGGTGCGAAAGACGTACCATATGATGAAATTATCAAAGCGCTGAACTTGCTACATAGCGCGGGCGTTAAGTCAGTTGGCTTAATGACTCAGCCTATTTGATCATCTGCGTAGTTTTTGGGAACCGATAGTGTCAAAGGCAACCGAACAGAACGACAAGCTTAAGCGAGCGATAATCGTCTCCGCAGTGCTGCACGTAATTCTTTTTGCAGCGCTGATCTGGAGTTCGTTCGATGAGCACCTTGATGCATCAGGCGGCGGTGGGGGCTCGTCCATCGACGCCGTCATGGTGGATCCCGGTGCGGTAGTGCAGAACTATAATCGCCAGCAACAGCAGCAGGCGAGCGCAAAACGCGCGGAAGAACAGCGTGAAAAACAGGCGCAACAGCAGGCGGAAGAGCTGCGTGAAAAGCAGGCCGCCGAGCAGGAACGTCTGAAGCAGCTTGAGAAAGAGCGTTTGCAGGCGCAGGAAGCCGCTAAAGAGCAGGCGGAGCAGCAGAAACAGGCTGAAGCCGCAGCGAAGAAAGCTCAGGAACAGCAGAAGCAGGCGGAAGAGGCGGCAGCCAAAGCCGCGGCAGACGCGAAGGCGCAGGCAGATGCTCAGGCTAAGTTAGCCGCAGAAGCCGCGAAGAAAGCGGCTGCTGATGCGCAGAAGAAAGCGGAAGCCGAAGCGGCGAAGAAAGCCGCTGCTGATGCGAAGAAGAAAGCAGAAGCCGAAGCGGCGAAAAAAGCTGCCGCTGACGCACAGAAGAAAGCCGAAGCGGAAGCCGCCAAAAAAGCTGCGCAGGAAGCAGAGAAGAAAGCGGCTGCCGATGCTGCTAAAAAAGCGGCCGCCGCCGAGAAAGCTGCGGCAGAAAAAGCCGCCGCTGCGGAAAAAGCCGCTGCTGATAAAAAAGCGGCAGCTGAGAAAGCCGCTGCTGATAAGAAAGCTGCTGCTGAAAAAGCCGCAGCTAAGAAGGCCGCTGCTGCGGAAAAAGCCGCTGCCGCAGGGGTTGACGATCTGCTGGGGGACCTGAGCTCCGGTAAGAATGCACCGAAAACGGGCGGTGGGGCGAAAGGAAGTAACGCAGCACCGGCAGGAAGTGGTAACACTAAGAACAACGGTGCTTCTGGCGCTGAGATCAACGACTATAAGAATCAGATTGCCGCGGCTATTGCCAGCAGACTTAACGATAAATCGCTCTATACCGGGAAAACGTGCCGACTGCATATTAAACTGGCTACGGATGGTATGGTGCTGAGCGTTGAGTCAGAAGGGGGAGATGAAGCATTATGCCAGGCTGCACTTGTGGCAGTGAATCAGGCAAAACTGCCAAAACCTCCATCACAGGCTGTCTATGAAGTGTTCAAAGACGCTTCGCTGAACTTTAAGCCATAAGCAGAGCTGCTGTTATCGGGTTCTGATAGTTTTGTGTATTTGAGTTTGTTAACCTTCTGCTAAATTATCCAGGACTTATTGTTCGGATAAGGGAGATATGATGAAGCAGGCATTACGATTAGCTTTTGGTTTTTTAGTACTGTTGACGTCAGCAGTGCATGCCACAGTAAGCATCGACATTACCGACTGGAACGACTCAGCGCGTCCAATCGGTGTCGTTCCGTTCCAGTGGGCAGGCCCGGGCGCTGCGCCTGAAGATATTGGCGGCATTGTTGCAGCTGACCTGCGTAACAGCGGTAAATTTAACCCCCTGGATCGTTCTCGTCTGCCGCAGCAGCCGGGTACAGCTCAGGAAGTTCAACCTGCTGCATGGTCTGCACTGGGTATTGATGCCGTGGTTGTCGGACAGGTTACTCCTGCGCCAGACGGCGGCTATAACGTCGCTTATCAGCTGGTGGATACCGGCGGTGCGCCGGGTACCGTTCTGGCTCAAAACACGTATAAGGTGAACAAGCAGTGGCTGCGTTACGCAGGCCACACGGCGAGTGACGAAGTGTTTGAGAAGCTGACCGGTATTAAAGGTGCGTTCCGTACCCGTATCGCGTACGTAGTACAGACCAACGGCGGCCAGTTCCCTTATGAGCTGCGCGTCTCTGACTACGATGGTTACAACCAGTTCACCGTACACCGTTCACCACAGCCGCTGATGTCTCCGGCATGGTCTCCGGATGGCTCTAAGCTGGCGTACGTGACCTTCGAAAGCGGCCGTTCCGCGCTGGTTATCCAGACACTGTCTAACGGTGCTGTGCGTCAGGTTGCGTCATTCCCACGTCACAACGGTGCGCCTGCGTTCTCTCCGGATGGTACCAAACTGGCGTTTGCCCTGTCTAAAACCGGTAGCCTGAACCTGTACGTGATGGATATTGGTTCTGGTCAGATCCGTCAGGTCACGGATGGTCGTAGCAACAACACTGAGCCAACCTGGTTCCCGGACAGCCAGAATCTGGCATTTACGTCTGACCAGGCAGGTCGTCCACAAGTTTATAAAGTGAATATCAACGGCGGAGCAGCGCAGCGTATTACCTGGGAAGGTTCTCAGAACCAGGATGCTGACGTCAGTGCCGATGGTAAAACAATGGTAATGGTCAGTACTGCGGGTGGTCAGCAGCACATTGCCAAACAAGATCTGGTAACGGGGGGCGTACAAGTACTGTCGTCAACGTTCCTGGATGAAACGCCAAGTCTGGCACCTAACGGCACCATGGTAATCTACAGCTCTTCTCAGGGGATGGGATCCGTGCTGAATCTGGTTTCTACAGATGGGCGTTTCAAAGCGCGTCTTCCGGCAACTGATGGACAGGTAAAATCACCTGCCTGGTCGCCGTATCTGTAATAATAATTAATTGATTACTAAAGGAATCTTAGAAATGCAACTGAACAAAGTGCTGAAAGGGCTGATGATCGCTCTGCCTGTTATGGCAATCGCAGCGTGTTCTTCTAACAAGAACGCAAGCAATGACCAGAGCGGCGAAGGCATGATGGGTGCCGGCACCGGTATGGACGCTAACGGCAATGGCAATATGTCTTCTGAAGAGCAAGCGCGTCTTCAGATGCAGCAGTTACAGCAGAACAACATCGTTTACTTCGATCTGGATAAATACGACATTCGTTCTGACTTCGCTGCAATGCTGGATGCGCACGCAAACTTCCTGCGTAGCAACCCGTCTTACAAAGTCACCGTAGAAGGTCATGCGGACGAACGTGGTACTCCGGAGTACAACATCTCCCTGGGTGAACGTCGTGCAAACGCTGTTAAAATGTACCTCCAGGGTAAAGGCGTTTCTGCTGACCAGATCTCCATCGTTTCTTACGGTAAAGAAAAACCAGCAGTACTGGGTCACGACGAAGCGGCTTACTCCAAAAACCGTCGTGCCGTACTCGTTTACTAAGAGAATTGCATGAGCAGTAACTTCAGACATCATCTGATGAGTCTGTCGTTACTGGTTGGAATAGCGGCCCCCTGGGCCGCTTTTGCTCAGGCACCAATCAGTAGTGTCGGCTCAGGCTCGGTAGAAGATCGAGTCACTCAACTCGAGCGTATTTCTAACGCTCACAGCCAGCTTTTAACTCAACTCCAGCAGCAGCTTTCCGATAACCAGAATGATATTGATTCCCTTCGTGGTCAGATCCAGGAGAGTCAGTATCAGCTTAATCAGGTTGTGGAGCGCCAGAAGCAAATTTTGTTGCAGATGGATAGCCTGAACAGCGGCGGAGCAGCAGCACAGCCAGCAGCAGGCGATCAAAGCGGTGCGGCGACGCCTGCACCTGCGGCAGATGCCTCCGCGTCGTCTGGTGCGCCTGTACAGAGCGGTGACGCGAATACGGACTACAACGCGGCCATTGCCCTGGTGCAGGACAAATCGCGCCAGGACGATGCTATCGTTGCGTTTCAGAACTTCGTTAAGAAGTACCCTGATTCCACTTACCAGCCAAATGCGAACTACTGGCTGGGTCAGTTGAATTACAACAAGGGTAAAAAGGATGATGCGGCGTTTTATTTTGCCTCTGTGGTGAAAAATTACCCGAAATCACCGAAAGCGCCTGATGCGATGTATAAAGTCGGCGTGATCATGCAGGACAAAGGCGACACTGCAAAAGCCAAAGCGGTTTATCAGCAGGTGGTTGCGAAATTCCCGGGTACAGACGGCGCCAAACAGGCACAAAAACGTTTGAGTTCGATGGGTTGATTATCGCATGACCAGAAATCGCGTTATTTCTGGTCGTGCAGCATGATTCCTAAGCAGTTAAGTGATCTTCATCGAAATTTTTGTTGCGCAGAATTCTTAAATCAGTAATATATGCCGCCGTTGCCACGGGATATCAAACAACGTGAAAGCAGCGCAAAAGTGGGTCGTTAGCTCAGTTGGTAGAGCAGTTGACTTTTAATCAATTGGTCGCAGGTTCGAATCCTGCACGACCCAC
>OIFK01000767.1_pt1 | contig 8937 bp, 8 predicted proteins | sample 1582071 | NCBI WGS metagenome assembly OIFK01 (sample SAMN07501052, study PRJEB24779) | human gut metagenome | isolation source: stool | host: human infant | place: USA: Pittsburgh, PA | reverse complement strand
TTCCTGTGGAACAACATGTTTAAGCTATTTTCCGCTTTCCGAAAAGACAAGGTCTGGGATTTCAACGGCGGTATTCATCCGCCGGAAATGAAAACTCAGTCCAACGGCACGCCGCTGCGTCAGGTTCCTCTGCCGCAGCGTTTTGTCATTCCGCTGAAGCAGCATATCGGTGCTGAAGGCGAACTGTGCGTCCAACCGGGCGACAAAGTTTTGCGCGGTCAGCCGTTAACCCGCGGCTTTGGCAGGATGCTGCCGGTTCATGCCCCGACTTCCGGAACGGTGACGGCTATTGCCCCCCATTCCACCGCCCACCCTTCCGCGCTGGCGGAACTCAGCGTTATTATCGACGCCGATGGCGAAGACTGCTGGATCGAGCGCGACGGCTGGAGCGACTACCACAGCAAATCGCGTGAAGAGCTGATCGAGCGTATTCACCAGTTTGGCGTCGCCGGACTCGGCGGCGCCGGCTTCCCCACGGGAACAAAACTGCGCGGCGGCGGAGATAAAATCGATACCCTGATTATCAATGCTGCAGAATGCGAACCCTATATCACCGCAGACGATCGCCTGATGCAGGATTGCGCGGCGCAGGTTGTTGAAGGGATCCGCATCCTTGCGCATATTCTGCAACCCAAACAGGTGCTGATTGGTATCGAAGATAACAAACCGCAGGCCATTTCGATGCTGCGCGCGGTGTTATCCGACGCCCACGGCATAGCGCTGCGGGTGATTCCAACCAAATATCCCTCCGGCGGTGCGAAGCAACTTACGCAAATTCTCACCGGTAAGCAGGTGCCGCATGGCGGCCGCTCCTCCGATATTGGCGTCCTGATGCAGAACGTTGGCACCGCTTATGCTGTTAAACGCGCGGTTATTGACGGCGAGCCGTTAACCGAGCGCGTCGTCACTTTAACCGGCGAAGCGATTAGCCGTCCGGGCAACGTTTGGGCGCGCCTGGGTACGCCGGTGCGCCATCTGCTGAGCGATGCCGGTTTCTGCGCCAGCGCCGAGCCGATGGTCATCATGGGCGGCCCGTTGATGGGCTTCACTCTGCCCTGGCTCGACGTTCCGGTCGTGAAAATCACTAACTGTCTGCTGGCTCCGTCGGTAACTGAGATGGGCGAAACACAGGAAGAGCAAGGCTGTATCCGCTGTAGCGCCTGCGCTGATGCCTGCCCGGCAGATCTCCTCCCCCAGCAGCTGTATTGGTTCAGTAAAGGCCAGCAGCACGACAAAGCCACTACCCATAACTTAGCCGATTGCATCGAATGCGGCGCCTGCGCCTGGGTCTGTCCGAGTAATATTCCGCTGGTGCATTATTTCCGCCAGGAAAAAGCGGAAATTGCCGCCATCCGTCAGGAAGAACAGCGCGCCGCCGAGGCGAAAGCTCGGTTTGAAGCGCGACAGGCGCGTCTTGAACGTGAAAAAGCCGCGCGCCAGGAGCGGCACAAAAAAGCAGCCGTACAACCGGCGGCGAAAGATCAGGATGCCATTAACGCCGCGTTGGCCCGCGTGCGTGATAAGCAGCGTGATGCGGCGCAGCCGATTGTCATTCAATCCGGCAGCAAACCAGACAACAGCGAAGCGATTGCCGCCCGCGAAGCGCGTAAAGCCGAGGCCAGGGCGCGCAAAGCTGAACAGCAAGCCGCTGTTGAATCGACAACCGATGCAAGCGATCCGCGTAAAGCCGCCGTTGAGGCCGCTATCGCCCGCGCCAAAGCGCGTAAAGCCGCACAGCAGGTTGAAAACGCCGCTCCCTCTGCCGAAAGTGAAACCACCGCTGAAGCTGCGCCCGCGGTCGATCCGCGTAAAGCCGCCGTTGAGGCCGCTATCGCTCGCGCCAAAGCGCGTAAAGCCGCGCAGCAGGTTGAAAACGCCGCTCCCTCTGCCGAAAGTGAAACCACGGTTGAGGCTGCGCTCGCGGTCGATCCGCGTAAAGCCGCCGTTGAGGCCGCTATCGCCCGCGCCAAGGCGCGTAAAGCCGCCCAACAAGCAGAACAACAAACCGCGCCGGACGCCGCCAATGACGACCCGCGTAAAGCGGCCGTCGCGGCAGCTATCGCTCGCGTTCAGGCACGTAAAGCAACACAGCAGGCAGTTAACGAGGAATAAATGGTTTTCAGAATCGCAAGCTCCCCTTATACCCACAACCAGCGCCAAACCTCGCGAATTATGCTCCTGGTGCTGCTGGCGGCGATCCCTGGTATTGTCGTCCAGAGCTGGTTTTTCGGCTGGGGTACCCTGTTGCAGATTATCCTCGCGGCCTTCACCGCATGGGGAACCGAAGCGGCTATTCTCAAGTTGCGCAAACAGAATATCGCGGCAACCCTTGCGGATAACTCTGCCCTGCTGACCGGGCTGTTGTTGGCCGTCAGTATCCCGCCGCTGGCGCCGTGGTGGATGGTGGTGTTGGGCACCGCCTTTGCGGTGGTGATTGCCAAGCAACTGTACGGCGGATTAGGACATAACCCCTTTAACCCGGCAATGATCGGCTATGTCGTTCTGCTAATCTCTTTCCCGGTGCAGATGACTTCCTGGTTACCGCCGCACGAAATTGCCGCTCAGGTTCCTGGCTTTATGGATGCGCTGCAGGTCATTTTCAGCGGCCATACCGCTAGCGGCGGCGATATGAACAGCCTGCGCATGGGAATCGACGGTATCAGCCAGGCCACGCCGCTGGATACATTTAAGACTTCGCTTCATGCCGGGCACAGCGCAAAAGAGATCCTGCAGTATCCAATTTACGGCGGCCAACTGGCTGGCCTTGGCTGGCAATGGGTTAACCTCGCCTGGCTGGCTGGCGGTCTGTTCCTGCTTTGGCAAAAAACCATTCGCTGGCATATCCCGGTGAGCTTCCTGCTAAGCCTTGCCGTCTGCGCCACTCTCGGCTGGATTTTCTCGCCGGAAAGCCTGGCATCGCCGCAGATGCATCTGCTTTCCGGCGCCACCATGCTTGGAGCGTTCTTTATCCTTACCGATCCGGTGACGGCATCCACCACCAACCGCGGACGCCTGATTTTCGGCGCGCTGGCAGGTTTACTGGTGTGGCTAATCCGCAGCTTCGGCGGTTATCCGGACGGCGTCGCCTTTGCCGTGCTGCTGGCGAATATTACCGTCCCATTGATTGACTACTACACGCGTCCGCGCGTGTATGGCCACCGTTGAGGAGTCGCGATGTTAAATAGCATGCGTAAACACGGCATCACGCTGGCGCTCTTTGCCGCTGGCTCTACCGGACTGACGGCCGCCATCAATGAGTTAACCAAAAACACCATCGAGCAGCAGGCCGCGCTGCAGCAAAAGGCCCTGTTCGATCAGGTCCTGCCAGCGGAGAGTTATAATAACGACCTGCTGCAAAGCTGTTATCTGGTGACCGCGCCGCAGTTAGGCAAAGGTCAACATAAAGTGTGGATTGCAAAGCTGAACGATACGCCGGTCGGCGCGGTGATGGAAGCCACGGCGCCAGATGGTTATTCCGGGGCGATTCAACTGCTGGTCGCTGCCGACTTTAAAGGCACCGTTCTCGGTTCACGTGTCACCGAGCATCATGAAACACCTGGGCTCGGTGATAAGATCGAACTGCGTATTTCTGACTGGATCACCCACTTCAGCGGCAAGGTTATCCATGGTCAAAATGATAGCCACTGGGCGGTGAAAAAAGACGGTGGCGATTTCGACCAATTCACCGGCGCGACCATTACCCCGCGCGCGGTGGTAAATGCCGTTAAACGCGCGGGTCTGTATGCGCAAACGCTGCCCGCGCAGATCCCTGAATTCACCGCCTGCGGAGACTAAGCCATGAGCGAAGTAAAAGACGTCATTGTTCAAGGGTTGTGGAAGAATAACTCGGCGCTGGTTCAGCTGTTGGGTATGTGTCCCCTGCTTGCGGTTACCTCAACGGCTACCAATGCCCTGGGCCTCGGCCTGGCGACCACGCTGGTACTAACGCTAACCAACCTCACCATCTCCAGCCTGCGCCGCTGGACGCCGGCGGAGATCCGCATTCCGATCTACGTGATGATCATCGCTTCGGTAGTCAGCGTGGTACAAATGCTTATCAACGCCTACGCTTTCGGCCTGTATCAATCGCTGGGTATCTTCATTCCGCTTATCGTCACCAACTGTATCGTGGTGGGGCGCGCCGAAGCGTTCGCCGCCAAAAAAGGGCCGGCGCTGTCGGCGCTCGATGGTTTTTCCATTGGTATGGGCGCGACCTGCGCCATGTTTGTGCTGGGGTCGCTGCGCGAAATAATCGGTAATGGCACGCTGTTTGATGGCGCCGATAGCTTATTAGGCAGTTGGGCAAAAGTCCTGCGCATCGAAGTTTTCCATACCGATACGCCGTTCCTGCTGGCGATGCTACCGCCGGGCGCTTTCATTGGCCTCGGTATGATGCTGGCGGTAAAATACCTCATTGATGAGCGTACTAAGCAGCGTAAGGCGAAAGCGGCGCAGGCCGTCTCCGTCGCCCCAACTGATGTGACAGGGAAAGCGTAAGATGAATAAAGCCAAACGCCTGGAGATCCTGACCAGGCTGCGGGACAACGACCCGCACCCAACCACCGAACTCAATTTCACCTCACCGTTCGAGCTACTTATAGCGGTGCTGCTGTCGGCGCAGGCCACCGATGTGAGCGTCAACAAAGCGACGGCGAAGCTCTATCCGGTCGCCAATACGCCGGCGGCGATGCTGGAGCTTGGCGTTGACGGCGTGAAGTCCTATATCAAAACCATTGGCTTGTTTAATAGTAAAGCCGAAAACGTCATTAAGACCTGCCGCATCTTACTGGAGAAACATAACGGTGAGGTGCCAGAGGACCGGGCGGCGCTGGAGGCATTACCGGGGGTCGGACGTAAAACCGCTAATGTCGTGCTGAATACCGCCTTTGGCTGGCCGACTATCGCCGTCGACACCCATATCTTCCGCGTTTGCAATCGGACACAATTTGCTCCCGGCAAGAACGTTGAACAAGTCGAAGAAAAGTTGTTAAAGGTGGTGCCGGCGGAGTTTAAAGTTGACTGCCACCACTGGCTTATTCTTCACGGCCGTTACACTTGCATCGCGCGAAAACCGCGCTGTGGTTCCTGCCTGATTGAAGATTTGTGCGAGTATAAAGAGAAGGTAGAGTCCTGATTTCTGCATATCTTGTGAATATGACCGCTCCCCCCGTAGACGCCTTTTTCATCATCGCCAGCCTGGAGCCATAACCTAACCTGTGGTTATGGCTCTATGTTTTACCAGCCACACCGATAATCACTCCATAGTTTTGCCATTTAGATGGATTATTATGCGGTTATATAACGAACGATCAGCGCATTCGTTTTTTACCGTCGAAAATTTTCTATGTATTTGTGATCAAGATCATCCATGCAACTCATCGTTAAATAACTGTTGCGAAAATGATGCTAAAAGCCAGCAATTTCAATATCAGAGCCTTAGACAACAGGACAATAGCCTGCTTATTTTTCGGAATATAGGCCATCCCACTACCTTCAAGGTCAAAAAGCAGAATATATCGCCTTTATCCCCTCAGTAGCCGCCCGCCACAGATTAAAATATCAGGTTTAACGAATAGGTGAAATTTAACTCTGTATAACATTTGCATGACTGGCTAATTATAGTGGCTTAGTTATGTGTAACAGAGTATTACAAAGCTATTGCCTGATGGGGCAGGATAGTGAACATTACTTGCCGTTTTCCCTCCAAGAATAACTATAAAGGCGGCGGTCCTTCGCGATTGCGCCCCAAACAGCCCCCGTTAATATGGGATGTAAAAAAAGAGGTATATGTGTCAACTGCAAACAATAAACCAGCAGAAAGCGTGAGTCTGAACGCTTTCAAACAACCAAGAGCGTTTTATCTCATTTTCTCCATTGAGTTATGGGAGCGTTTTGGTTATTACGGCCTGCAAGGGATCATGGCCGTTTACCTGGTAAAACAGCTGGGTATGTCGGAAGCGGATTCTATCACCCTGTTCTCTTCCTTTAGTGCACTGGTTTATGGCCTGGTCGCTATCGGCGGATGGCTCGGCGACAAGGTACTTGGCACCAAACGCGTCATCATGCTTGGCGCGATTGTCCTGGCTATCGGCTATGCGCTGGTTGCCTGGTCCGGTCACGATGCCGCCATCGTCTATATGGGTATGGCGACCATCGCCGTCGGTAACGGCCTGTTCAAAGCTAACCCGTCCTCCCTGCTCTCTACCTGCTACGACAAGAACGACCCGCGTCTGGACGGTGCATTCACCATGTACTACATGTCCGTCAATATCGGTTCCTTCTTCTCTATGCTGGCTACACCGTGGCTGGCAGCGAAGTTCGGCTGGAGCGTGGCGTTTGCGCTGAGCGTCGTGGGCATGCTGATTACCGTGGTTAACTTTGCCTTCTGCCAGAAGTGGGTTAAACAGTACGGTTCCAAACCTGACTTCGCACCGGTGCATGTCGGCAAACTGCTGGCGACTATCGTCGGCGTAGTCGTGCTGGTCGCGATTGCCACCTGGCTGCTGCACAACCAGGGCATCGCACGTATGGCGCTGGGCGTCATCGCACTGGGTATTGTTATCATCTTCGCTAAAGAAGCCATGGCGCTGCAGGGCGCGGCGCGTCGTAAAATGATCGTTGCTTTCCTGCTGATGGTTGAAGCGATTGTCTTCTTCGTACTGTACAGCCAGATGCCAACCTCGCTGAACTTCTTCGCGATCCGTAACGTTGAGCACTCGATTCTGGGTATCGCGTTCGAACCGGAGCAGTATCAGGCGTTGAACCCGTTCTGGATTATGATTGGTAGCCCGATTCTGGCGGCGATTTATAACAAGATGGGTGATCGCCTGCCGATGCCGCATAAATTCGCCATCGGTATGGTACTGTGCTCCGGCGCTTTCCTGGTGCTGCCGCTGGGTACCAAATTCGCCAGCGATGCTGGTATCGTCTCCGTCAACTGGTTGATCCTCAGCTACGCGCTGCAGAGTATCGGCGAACTGATGATTTCCGGCCTCGGCCTGGCGATGGTGGCTCAACTGGTACCGCAACGTCTGATGGGCTTCATCATGGGTAGCTGGTTCCTGACCACCGCAGGCGCCGCCATCATTGCAGGTAAAATCGCTAACCTGATGGCAGTACCGGAAAACGTGACCGACCCGCTGGTTTCTCTGGATGTTTACGGCCACGTGTTCCTGCAGATTGGTATCGCGACCGCAGTCATCGCCTTCCTGATGCTGCTGACCGCGCCGAAGCTGAACCGCATGACGCTGGACGACGACGCTGTCGCCAAAGCGCGCGAAACCGCAACCGCTTAAATGCTCCGGGAAAACCAATAAATTTAGGCCGCTAACGTTTGTTAGCGGCTTTTTTTTTGTCCCTGGGCGGACTAACATACAGAAAACCGCAGCCACGAGGAGTTACTGATGAAACTGTTCTACAAGCCCGGCGCCTGTTCCCTTGCCTCTCATATCGCCCTGCGCGAAAGCGGCCTCGACTTTACCATCGATAGCGTCGACCTGGCGAAGAAACGCCTCGAAAATGGCGATGACTACCTGCTGATTAACCCTAAGGGTCAGGTTCCCGCGCTGCTGCTTGACGACGAAGTGCTGCTGACCGAGGGCGTGGCCATCATGCAGTACATTGCCGACCGTGTACCCGACCGTCAGCTGCTGGCGCCAGTGGGTACCATTGCCCGCTACCAGACGCTGGAATGGCTGAATTACGTCGCCACCGAATTACATAAAGGCTTCACCCCGCTGTTCCGCCCGGATACGCCGGATGACTACAAGCCAACGGTGCGCGCCCTGCTGGAGAAAAAGCTGCAGTATGTCGATGAGGCGCTGAAAGATAAACAGTGGCTGAACGGGCATCGCTTTACCATAGCTGATGGCTATCTGTTCACGGTACTGCGCTGGGGCTATGCGGTGAAACTGAATATGGAAGCCTACGCGAATATTGGCGCCTGGATGGCGCATGTCGCGGCGCGTCCGTCCGTTGCGGCGGCGCTGTCGGCGGAAGGTCTGAAGTAAACCATTGGCATGCCCGCAAGCGGGCATGCCATCGCGCTTAAAGTTGCGTAGCGCTGAAATAATGCTCCGGTTTGGCGATGCGGTCCTGTGCCGCCACCACCTGCAGTTCATACTCGTGCATATTTTTGGTTGCCAGCATGATTTCATACACTGCGGCAGTAACGTGTTCAAGGGCATCGCGCAGGCTGGCGCCCTGCAGTAGCTTAACCAGCAGCAGGCCGCTGGTTACATCGCCCACGCCGACCGGCTGACGGCTGCCAAAATCGACCAGCGGGCGACTGATATGCCAGGCTTCATCCGCTGTCACCAGCAACATCTCAAAGCGATCCATACTCATCCCCGCCCGCGCCAGATGCTTCACCAGCACGACCTGCGGCCCTTGCACTATCAGCTCACGCGCCGCGCTAACGGCTTCGTCAACGTTAGCAACCGGATGGCCGCACAGGATCTCCAGCTCGACAAGATTCGGCGCGATGATATCGCTGGCCGGCAGCGCATAGTGTACGTGGAATTCAGCCACCCCAGGGGCGACGATGCAGCCTTTTTCCGGGTGGCCCATCACCGGATCGCAAAAATATTTCGCTGCCGGATTCGCCGCTTTAACCTGACGCACGATGCCGAGAATATGTTCACCCTGCTCGGCGGAGCCAAGGTAACCGCTCAGTACCGCATCACAGCTCTGCAGCTTATCGATGTCGGCAATCCCCTGCACGATTTCGGTCAAATGCGAAGGCGGCATGACGCAGCCGGTCCATTTGCCGTACTGCGTATGGTTGGAGAACTGAACGGTATTGAGGGGCCAGACGTTGGCGCCGAGACGGCGCATCGGAAATTCAGCGGCGCTGTTGCCCGCATGGCCAAACACAACGTGAGACTGAATGGCGAGGATGTTCTTCATTTTCTTACCACAACCCTAAAAAGAAAAAGG
>OIFK01000758.1_pt1 | contig 9100 bp, 5 predicted proteins | sample 1582071 | NCBI WGS metagenome assembly OIFK01 (sample SAMN07501052, study PRJEB24779) | human gut metagenome | isolation source: stool | host: human infant | place: USA: Pittsburgh, PA | reverse complement strand
CAGAGCCCGGGAGTACAGAGGGCGGCGGCGACTGGCCGCCCTCTGTGCGCTCCCTGCGCCATGAGAGACATAACGCAGAAGAAATATCGGGAGCGCAATGTGTTCGGAAACAGCACAGAACAACCGCTTTTCGAGGAGCGAAACCATTGCAAACTGATAACAGTATCTACCCACGGCGCCGTTTGTTTACCGGGTGGCGGCTAACGCCTTACCCGGCCTACGGCCCGTACCGGACGGTAATCGGGAGATTCTTGATAAAACAAAACCCCGGCCACGCCTGACGCGACCGGGGTTTTTTAATCCATGCGATTTCGCTTAACGGCGCTCGAGGATCTCGAAGCAGTAGCTATGGGAGTTTTGCGCATCGGCATCATGGAACTCGCTGAATACCGATTCCCACTCGTCCGGATCGTAATCCGGGAAATGGGTATCCCCTTCCACTTCCGCATCGATATGGGTCAGGTAGAGTTTGTGCGCTTTTGGCAGGAACTGCTCGTAAACGCGGCCACCGCCGATCACCATAATCTCTTCCGCGTCGCCGCAGGCGGCAATCGCTTCATCAACAGACTTCACCCACAGCACGCGATCGTCGCTGCCTGGCTTGCTACTGATAACGATATTTTTACGTCCTGGCAACGGGCGACCGATGGATTCCCAGGTCAAACGCCCCATTACCACCGGCTTGTTTAAGGTGTTACGTTTAAACCAGGCGAGATCGGCAGGCAAGTCCCATGGCATAGCGTTCTCCATGCCAATTACGCGATCTACAGCTAACGCCGCAATCAGACTAATCATTGAAAATATCCCGAATGCAAAAAATTGCCGCCACTATACGGAAAGCGTAATACTTCGTCGACTGAACGAAGAGTAAAGAATAAGAAAATTTTTAGATTTGCTGGCGAGCCCACGTAACCCTCATGAGCCGCCAGATCAGGAACTAAATTGAAAACAAAATGTTAGCTGTAAAGTTAACGCAACATCTGCTTACCACCTCAGGTTGAAGGCTTATTGTCCGGCTCATCACGGACGTCTCCGGTGTGCCGCCCTTCTTCAGTACCTTGCCAACCGTGGCGCTGCACCAGCGACAAATGATTACGGTCCTCGTTGATGATGCCGGTAAGCATATCGCTGGTCCGTTTAAATACCGCCACCCGCGAAGCGGCATCATTTTCCGCCATCGCCACCATCTCTTCCACCATCTGCTGGTTGAAGCGGCGGAATAAATCGGCACGCTCGCGGGCCTCATAAGCACCAAGGCCCAGGGCTTCCAGCGTCATACGACCGCTTTTCAGCGCCGATTCGAAGGTCTCACGCTCCGGTGCTTCCACCCCGGCCTGGCGCAGCTGAATGTAATGATCGACATCGCGGGCGCGCGAAATGATCTGCAGATGCGGGAAGTGCTCTTTCGCCAGCTCCACCAACTGCAGGCTGGCCTGCGGATCGTCGATGGCGTTAATCAGCACTTCTGCCTTTGCCGCCCCTGCAGACTCCAGCAGGTCCACACGCGTAGCATCGCCGTAAAACACCTTCATATCGAATTTGCGCAGGGTATCAACGTGGTCCGGATCGTGATCGAGGATAACCATTTTCACGCCACTGGAAAGCAGCACGCGCCCGGCAATCTGCCCATAGCGGCCAAAACCGGCGATAATCACTCGCGGCTGCTCTTCGTCAATCTCGTCCGCTTCGCGCTCCTGGCCGCTGGCGGATTTCTCCATCCGCGTCAGCAGCACGAGCAGGATTGGCGTTGCCGCCATCGATAGCGCCACCGCCAGCGTCAACGCCTTCGCCCACTCACTATCCAACACATCGGCCATCTGCGCGGCGCCGAAGACCACGAAAGCGAACTCACCCCCCTGCCCCAACAACACGGCAAACCAGCGGCGCTGCGCGCGCGGCACTCCCAGTGGTTTAGCAATCAGCCATAGCATCAGAGCCTTAATCGCCAAAAAACCCACCAGCAGGATCAGGATACGTAGCGGATGGGTGACGAGGGTGCCGAAGTCAATAGACATACCGACGCCAATAAAGAACAGCCCCAACAGCAACCCTTTAAACGGTTCGATATCGCTCTCCAGGGCATGACGGTATTCCGAACTTGCCAGAAGCACCCCGGCAAGAAACGCGCCCATCGCCATCGACAGCCCGACTTCCTCCAGCAGCAATCCGAAGCCGAAGACCAGGAACAGAGCCACGGCGCTGAATACTTCGCGCAGGCCGGAACGGGCAACGAAGCGCAGCACCGGCCGGGTCAGATAGCGCCCTAACAGCACCACCAGCGCCAGCGCGCCGGCCACTTTCAACGCCGACAGCGCAAACGCGGCCAGGGTCGTTGAGCCACCGCTGGCCGCCAGCAGCGGAATCATCGCGACCAAAGGAATAGCAGCGATATCCTGGAACAACAGCACGGCAAAAGCGCTACGCCCCAGTTGCGTCACCGTCAGGTTACGTTCATTCATCGCCTGCATGGCAATCGCCGTTGACGACAGCGCCAGCGTCATTCCGATCAGCTCCGCAACCTGCCAGCGCAAGCCAAGCAGCATGCAGAACAGGCCGATAAACGCGCCGCACACCACCATTTGCAGCGCGCCGCCGCCAAATACCGAGGCGCGCAGCTTCCATAAGCGCTGCGGATCCAGCTCAAGACCGATGACAAACAGCATCAGTACGACGCCGATTTCGGCGAAATGCAGAATCGCCTCTGCGTCAGTGACCAGTCGCAGTCCCCACGGGCCGATAACGCAGCCGGCGATCAAATACCCCAGTACCGACCCCAGCCCCAGACGCACGGCGATCGGCACGATAAGCGCAGCGGATCCGAGGTAGATCAGCGCCTGTATTAGCGTATGGCTATCCATTGTTATGCGCCTCCTGCCATTCGATTAAGCGTTGACGATAATGACGGGCCTGCGCCTGCAGCGTTTCGTCATCGCAGATAAAGGTGCAGTGCATGGCAAACGGCGGCAGCCATTTCATGCCACAGTACAGCGCCGTCGCCTGCAGAGGCTGCGCCAGCACGTCAAAGCCGGGGAATGAACCAATATCGAAATGGCTTTCGCCGCCGCCGGTAGTAACCGCCCACATCAGCGATTTACCATGCAACGCAATACCATTGTGGCCGTACGCCCAGCCGTGAGACAGCACTTTATCCATCCACAGTTTTAGCAGCGGCGGTACGCTGTACCACTGCATTGGATGCTGCCAGATAACCAGATCGGCGCGCGCCAGCGCCGCTTGCTCGGCAGCGATATCGATATTGAAGTCGGGATATAGCTCATAGAGGGAGCGTATCTCTACGCCATCAAGCGTCCCTGCTTGCTCAAGCATCCGTTTATTCGCATGCGAGTGATGCGGATAAGGATGCGAGTAAATTATCAGAATCATGAATGGGCCTGTCTTTTGTATTCTTGTAGCAGTGAGTGTAGACAGTTAACTCGCTCACTGAAAGGGGGTAATGACGAGAGAAAAGTCAATCGCAGCAGATGATCAACCTGTTGGTCATTACAAAATTTAGGCTAAAAAAAGAGAATTAAAGGAAAATAAAGGTAAGAAGAATTCGCCATACGAATTTATCATTAGGAATAATACAACCACAATATATTTTAAGGTGGAATTAATACATTATTTAAAAAATAAAACTATACACCCTGCATTGAGCAACCAATAATTTTACGCTCTTCATTTTGAGCCCCGCGACTTTATACTAAAAACAATCTCTAATAGATAGCGTTATCCGGAAACGCTATTCACGCAAATGGATGTGTACATGAGCAATAAACACTTTGAACTAAACAGAACAACCAAAACGCTGGCAAGGATATTTCCCACCTTATTAATGGTTACGCCAATAGTCGTCAGCGCAGCCACAATTGACCAGTCAACCTCCGTGCCGCAAGACTTCTCGGCTGATACCGAATACGTTATTAATCGGGATGTCACCGTCTCATCCACGGAGAACACCCCGGCAGTTTCCGTTAGCGGAATGAACGTCAAAAAAATCACCAATGATGGCAATATTTCCGGAATGGGAATAGGATTGAATATTAACATCGATGGGCAATCCGTTGAAATAAACAATAATGAAAATGCAATTATTTCATCTGCAACTGATAATGCCGTTAACGTGCAATCAATGGCGGGTGCGATTAATAATAGTGGAATCATTACTGGCGCCAACAACGGTATTTTCGTTAGCGAAGAGTCATCGGCAATTAATATCACCAATACCGATACAGGCGTGATCACCGGCAAAAACGGCCTGAGTTCGCAAATTGGCGTCGGGTTAGATAACAGCGGCGCCATCACTGGTACCGCTGGTGATGGTGTGGCGTTAAGCGACGGCAACAGCAAAATTAGCAACAGCGGCACCGTGCAGGGCAGCCAAAACGGGATCAACGTCGTTGATAGCGCGAAAGCCGATATTATCAACAGCGGTTTACTCGGCGGCGGCGGTACGGCCGTCATGTTTGCCAGCAGCAAACATAACAGCCTGGTGCTCAATACCGGCTCTTCCCTCATCGGCGATGTCATCTCCACGGGCTCAACGGGTAATACACTATCGCTGGTCGGTTCTGGCACAGAAGACAGCAACTTCGTCGGCCTGAATGACGGCGACGGTTTTGCCTCCGTGAAAATGAACGGCGAGGCCTGGACGCTCACCGGCAACCTGGACATCATCGGCAGCGGCGATTCCCTCCAGGTTAATAGCGGCCAGTTAACGCTGGCGGGCGCTGTCGCGAATAGCGGCAACACGCTGGTAGCGGAAGCGGCCACGCTACAGTTGGGGAACGGGCAGAAGACCGCGACCCTCACCGGCAGCATGACCAACAACGGCACACTGATCTTCAATCAGGGAAGCGACTCTACGTTTGCCACCAGCATCATCGGTAGCGGCAACGTGGAAAAAGTCGATACCAATACCCTGACCTTAACCGGCACCAATAGCTACACCGGTAATACCCTTCTGAAAAGCGGCACCACTCTGGTCGCGGAAGGCGCTACTCTCGGCGTCGTCGGCAGCGACGCCACCCTCACCATTGACAATGGCGCGCAATTTGCCAGCGCCGGCGAAGTCAATAACAACATTGATATCCTCAGCGGCGGTATCCTCGCGGCGTGGAATGCGGTTGAAGGTAACGCAACGCTAAGAACATCCGGCGTCGATACGATTAACGGCAATGTGACCAACAGCGGTACGCTGTTACTCAGCGCCGCCGATAATAGCGTTGGCAACAATTTTACCATTAACGGCGACTATACCGGTTCCGCCGGCAGCCAGATCGTAATGAACAGCACCCTGGGCGAAGACAGCGCGCCGACCGACCATTTATCAATTACCGGAAGCAGCTACGGCCAGTCTGGCGTCAGCATCGCCAATATCGGCGGGCTGGGCGCGCAAACCGTTAATGGTATGGAGATTGTCAGCGTCAGCGGCAGCTCAGAAGCACAGTTAACCTTATCCAAACCGGTTGTCGCCGGGGCTTATGAGTATGGTCTGTATCAACACGACAACGGCAACTGGTATCTGGAATCCAAAGCGACCCCGTCTGACGATCCGTCGGATGATACTGACGATGGTGACAGCGGCAGCGATAGCGGCACTGATGGCGGCAGTGGCACTGATGGCGACAGCGATAACGGCAGCAATACCGATAATGGCGGTCAATCCGCGCCAGAAGTGATGGCGCCGGAAGTCGGCGCTTATCTGGGTAACTACCTTGCTGCGCAGAGTATGTTCCTGCATAAACGTGACGATCGCGACCAGCTCACGTTCCGCAACGAAGACAATCTGAACACCTGGATGTACGTTAAGGGCCGCTATCATGAGAACGATGCCGGCGGCGATAAAGTCAGCTATGACACCACTACCACCGTGCTTCAGGTCGGCAGTGATTTCATGAGCAAGCCGATGGACAAAGGGATACTGCGTGCCGGCGGCATGTTTGGCGCGGGCCAGGCGAAAACAGACTCGGATGCGAAACACAACGTGCGTGACGCGCAGGGTAAAGTCGACGGTTTCAACGTTGGCCTGTACGCGACCTGGCAGGAAGATCCGAAATTACGTCTGGGCAGCTACATCGATACCTGGGCGTCCTACAGCTGGTATAACAACACGGTCACCAGCAATCGCAACAATGAAAAGTATGATAGCAAAGGCTTTGCCGCCTCTGTCGAAGTCGGCCATGCATGGGTGATCCCTTCAGACAATACGCGTACCTGGAAGATTGAACCTCAGGCGCAGATGATCTACAGCTATCTCGATCAGGAAAATCATACCGATCCGGATGGCGTGCGGGTAACGACCGTGGATAACAATAGCCTGTTTGGCCGTCTCGGCGTGAAGAGCAGCTATTTCGAGCAACACGATGTTAAAGCGTGGCAGCCTTATGTCGCCGTGAACTGGCTGAAAGGCGCGGGTCAAAACGATCTGGCATTCAATGGCGAAAAAGTCAGCAACGATACGCCGGACGATCGCGGTCAGTTAGAGCTGGGCGTAACCGGTAATGTGAACGAGACGACCACCATCTCGCTGCGCGCCAGCGGCGAATGGGGTGAAAACAGCTACGCCGCGTATGGCGGCCACATTCTGCTGAATCACCGTTGGTAATCGCTATACACTGAAAGGTAAAAAGCAGTGGCCGAAGCCACTGCTTTTTTTTAGTTATCCAGCTCGTCCATTGACTTCACCTGGTCGCGATTAATCTGCTCCACGCGACCGGTTTCCGCATTTTTGTAGGATACCAGGCCTGTATCATCATCGACCTGCGGCTTACCGCTGGTCACAATTGTTTTGCCATCTGTCGTTTTGAGCGACTGATTTGATGAGCAACCTGCCACAAATACCATCGCCGTTGCCGCCAGCGCGGATGCCACCAGAATTTTGTTCCGCATTGTATCCTCCTGTCTTTTCATCAATTGGTATCGTTATCGTGCTAACTATAGTTAGCCTGACCCAGCAGGCAGATAAAAGCAGAACTCTCCGAAGATGATTGCCGTAAAAAAAAGGGCCGACGATATCGTCAGCCCCTATGTGTCGCTATCCGGCCCGGCCGGTACGCTTATTTAGTGATTTGCGCGTGCATTTCCTGCACCGAAATAACCTTCTCGGTCGCATCGGCATTCAGCGCCATCGCGGTGGCGAAGCCGCCGTTCAGGGTGGTGTCGTAATGCACCTTGTACTGCAGCGCGCTGCGGCGAATCAGCTTGGAGTCTTCAATCGCCTGACGTCCTGCGGTGGTGTTGATGATGTAGGTATACTCGCCATTTTTGATACGGTCCTGAATGTGCGGACGACCTTCATGCACCTTGTTCACCAGACGCGGGTTGATACCGGCTTCACCCAGAACAATCGCAGTGCCGTGGGTTGCATCCAGCTCGAAACCCTGTTTCAGCAGTTTTGCCGCTAGGTCGACAACGCGCTCTTTGTCGCCTTCGCGAACGGAGAGCAGCGCGCGCCCCTGTTTCTTCATCGTGGAGTTGCTGCCCAGCTGCGCTTTGGCGAACGCTTCCGCGAAGGTGCGGCCCACGCCCATCACTTCCCCGGTAGAGCGCATTTCCGGCCCTAACAGCGGGTCAACGCCCGGGAATTTGTTGAACGGCAGCACCACCTCTTTCACCGAATAGTACGGCGGGATGATTTCTTTGGTGACGCCCTGCTGCGCCAGCGTTTTACCGGCCATTACGCGTGCCGCCACTTTCGCCAGCGGTACGCCGGTGGCTTTCGAGACGAACGGTACGGTACGCGCCGCGCGCGGGTTGACTTCAATCAGGTACACTTCGTTGTTTTTCACCGCGAACTGTACGTTCATCAGGCCGCGAACCTGCAGTTCGAAGGCCAGTTTCTGCACCTGCTCACGCATCACATCCTGAATCTCTTTGCTCAGAGTGTAGGCTGGCAGAGAACAGGCAGAGTCACCGGAGTGCACGCCCGCTTGTTCGATATGTTCCATGATGCCGCCAATCAGCACCATTTCGCCATCGCAGATAGCGTCGACGTCGACTTCAACCGCGTCGTCGAGGAAACGGTCCAGCAGTACCGGCGCATCGTTGGAGACGCTCACCGCCGTCTGGAAGTAACGGCGCAGGTCAGCTTCGTCATAAACGATTTCCATCGCGCGGCCACCGAGCACGTAAGACGGGCGCACCACCAACGGATAGCCGATCTCTTTTGCCTTCTCAACCGCTTGCTCAATCGCGGTCACGGTGGCGTTCGCCGGCTGCTTCAGTTTCAGGCGGTCAACCGCATGCTGGAAGCGCTCGCGGTCTTCAGCGCGGTCGATGGCGTCCGGGCTGGTGCCGATAACCGGCACGCCTGCGGCTTCCAGTTCACGCGCCAGCTTCAGTGGGGTCTGGCCGCCGTACTGCACGATGACGCCTTTCGGCTTCTCGATGCGCACGATTTCCAGTACGTCCTCCAGCGTTACCGGCTCGAAGTACAGACGGTCGGAAGTGTCGTAGTCGGTCGAAACGGTTTCCGGGTTACAGTTGACCATGATGGTCTCGTAACCGTCTTCGCGCAGCGCCAGCGAGGCGTGTACGCAGCAGTAGTCAAACTCGATACCCTGGCCGATACGGTTCGGGCCGCCGCCGAGAACCATGATTTTATCGCGGTCAACGGACGGATTAGATTCGCACTCGTCTTCATAGGTGGAGTACATGTAGGCGGTATCGGTGGCGAATTCCGCCGCGCAGGTATCCACGCGCTTGTAGACCGGGTGCAGGTTGTAGTGATCGCGCAGCTTGCGGATTTCCGCTTCGCGCACGCCCGCCAGTTTCGCCAGACGCGCATCGGCAAAGCCTTTACGCTTCAGGTGGCGCAGGAAGTCAGCGTCGAGGCCGTTGATGCCCACTTCCGCCACTTTCTCTTCCAGACGCACCAGCTCTTCGATTTGTACCAGGAACCAGCGGTCGATATTGGTCAGGTTGAAGACACCGTCGACGGAGAGGCCCGCACGGAAGGCATCAGCGATGTACCAGATACGCTCGGCGCCCGCATCTTTCAGCTCGCGGCGGATTTTGGTCAGCGCTTCCGGGTCGTCGAGGCTCACTTTCGGGTCGAAGCCGGTGGCGCCCACTTCCAGGCCGCGCAGCGCTTTCTGCA
>OIFK01000757.1_pt1 | contig 9111 bp, 8 predicted proteins | sample 1582071 | NCBI WGS metagenome assembly OIFK01 (sample SAMN07501052, study PRJEB24779) | human gut metagenome | isolation source: stool | host: human infant | place: USA: Pittsburgh, PA | reverse complement strand
TGGCGATTTTGGCGGCCAGAGCCCGGGAGTACAGAGGGCGGCGGCGACTGGCCGCCCTCTGTGCGCTCCCTGCGCCACGGAAAACATATTGCAGAAAAATTAACCGGGAGCGCAAGATACTCTGGAGCGAAACGAGATAAACGCTTTTCTCAAGCTAAAAGGTTGCAAACCGTTAACAGTATCTACTCCCGCTTAGCGCAGCGCAAGCCGGGGAAATTCCCGGCTTGCGGCGACTCATCGTCAGAAGTCGTAGCGCAGACGCACCAGGTTCATATCGCCCAGATCATCGGTGCTGGAGGTAAACACGTGCTCGTAATCAACACGGAAACCGTAATCCAGCTGGAAGCTAACACCCAAACCGTTATCAATACGCTGGTAGTTGCGGCCATTCACGTACTCCAGACGGTCGCCCATAAAGTACGGCTGAATAGATTTAACAGCGTATTGATTGATCGGGAATTTATAGCCGGCAAAGTATTCAATACCCCAGGCATCGCCGGCGAAGTAATCATGCACATTGGTTTTCTTGGTAGTCAGGAAGTTCTGATACCAGCCGCCGCCGAAGGAGAAGGTCCAGTTATCCGGGGTCCAGCTCAGCGCGGTACCGACAATATTCTGGTCGTAGGTTTTGCTATCGGAGCTTGACGGGTCGCGCATTTCGGCGCGGGTGTAGTTCCACGCGGTACCCCAGGTCAGGTCCTTCATGATGTGGTAATCCACGCCGATAGACCCGCCGCCTTTACGTTTGTAGCGCAGACCATCGCCCGGCAAATACTCGCTATCTTCAAACAGATAGGATCCGTACAGATCGACATCACCGACGGTTTTCTTATATTTCAACATATTGCGTGAACGATAAGAACCATCGTAGTCGCCGTTAATACCGTTACCCGGAGCCTGACCGATCATATCGTAGTCCCAGATATCGGTTTTCACGCCGACGACATCATAGTAAATACTGTTCTGCTGACCGTAGGTTAATGTCCCCCAGGTATCGCTCTTCAGACCGGTATAAAGCATACGGCGGGTGGTATTGTTCGCCCCTTCCGCGTAGTGATTGTCCCAATCGAACAGCGCCGGAATATTCACGCCCAATTCGTAGTAGCTGATCCAGCTAATATCATCAAACAGATAGTAATCAGCCGCAAAGCGGAAACGGGTGCCGCCGTCGAAACCGTTACGCTTGTAGGAACCTTTATCGCCATCGCCGGTCATCATGTTGAACTGCGGACGAATACTACCGCCAACGGTAAAGTTAAGGCGACTTAACGGATCGCCCGCCTGCGGATCTTGTTTCAGCAGCGTAATCTCAGCCTGGGATGCAAAAGAGGTTAACGCTAATGCTGCGCCGATCGAGATCGCCAGCGCTTTTATTTTATGTGCCATGCTTTTTCCTTGAGTAATAAGCAACCTTATATTTGCCAGTTGAATATTAACTGCGAATTAGCACGACGTGTTGTTGGGTTTTTAATGTTTTGTGCGCTTAAAAATCAAGGAATTATCATTTTGTGCCGTTAAAATAAAAGCGCCGCGAAATTGCGCGGCGCTTCATAAAAATGAAATCTATTTACTGGTTAAATTGTCGGAATAACGCTTTTCCTTTTAATAAGCGTAATCCCAACCATCCGCCGCACAACGATAATAATATAGCGCCGGATAATGGCAGCATAACCCACAGCCGCCAGTCCGGCGTCCATGGAAAATCAAACACTTTGGTTTGCAGCATCGCCAGCGCCACCTCGGCGCCAATGGCCGCCACCAGCCCCGACACCACGCCAAGCAGAGCGAACTCCGCCCACAGCGTGGTACGTAGCAAGGTTTTACCGGCCCCCAGCGTCCGCCAGACGACCAGCTCCTGATGCCGCTGACGCATCCCGACCTGCACCTGGGCCAGCAGCAATAGCACGCCGCAGGCGGTGACCAGCACCACCATGACCTCCAGCGCGCGACTTACCTGCGTCAACACCTGGCCTACCTGGCGCAGGATGGCGCCGATATCCAGCAGGCTAACGGTGGGGAACTCGCGGTTAAGCTGGGTCAGCATCGCGTTGCCATTATCCCAGCGGAAGCTGGTGAGCCAGCTTTGTGGCTGCCCATCCAGCGCCCCTGGCGGGAAAATAAAGAAGAAGTTTGGCCGCAGGCTCTCCCAGTCAACTTTGCGCACGCTGGTCACCTTAGCGTTAAATTGCTGAGTGTCGCCGGTAAAGGTGACGCTATCACCGATCCTGACGCCCAACCGCTGCGCCAGCCCCTCTTCAATCGACACCTCGCCTGCCTTCGGCGGCCAACTGCCGGCCACCAGCGGATTATGATCCGGGCGCTGTGCACTCCAGGTGAGATTCAGTTCGCGATTCAGCGCTTCGTCTTTATTCCCTTCCGTCGTCTGACCGTTAATCTGCGTCAGACGCGCGCGTACGATGGGATAAAACTCCGCCGCCCGCGCCCGGGTCTGGTGTTCGGCAAGGAATGTCTTCACCGGCACCACCTGTTCGGGAGCAATATTAATCAGGAAGTAGTTCGGGCTTTCCGGCGGCAGCTGCTGTTGCCAACGCTCAAGCAGATCACCGCGCAGCACCAACAGCAGAGCCAGCAGCATAAACGACAGTGAAAACGCCGCCAGTTGGCTCAGCGTTGACCACGGCTGGCGCAACAGGCGATTCACCGCCAGGCGCAACGGTAACGCTTTCAGCGTTAAGCGCTTGAGCAACCACAGCAAGGCCCAGCCTACCAGCCCGCATAGCAGCGCCAGCACCAAGGCCCCGACCAGCACCGACCACAGCAGCGGGCTACCGCCCATCAGCCATGCCAGTCCGCCGACAACCACCGCGCAAACCACCGGAATATAGTGTTTTAGCGGCCAGACGTTAGCCACCACATCTTGCCGCAATACCCGCAGCGGCAGAGTCGCCAGCAGCAGCCGGTACGGCCGCCAGCCGACCAGCAGCGAAATCACCACCATCGCGCCGATTGCCCACAACCACGGCCAGCCGCTGGCGGGCGGCAGCGCGGCGGGCAGCACCGGTTTAAGCATCAGCAGCAGGGCTTTTTCCAGCAGCAGCCCCATCGCGCCCCCCGCCACCACGGCCAGCACCAGCAACATTAGCCACTGACCGACGATAAGTTTACGCAGTTGCGCCCGCCCGGCGCCCAGCGTCTTAAGGATGGCGACCAAATCGTAGCGGCTGCGGCAGTAATGGCCCATCGCTACCGCTACCGCGGCGACCGCCAGCAGCAACGTTAGTAACGCGGACAGCAGTAAAAATTGCTGCGAGCGCTCCAGCGATTTACCCAACGCGCTATCATCCTGCTCCAGGCCAATCCAGCGATGTTCCGCGCCAAGCTTCGGCAGCAGCCACCGCTCGTAAGCCGCCAGCTGCTGTGCGCTACCGGCGAATTTATAGCGCCAGGAGACGCGGCTGCCGGGCTGTACCGCGCCGGTTTTCGCCACGTCGGCGATATTCATCATTAGCCGCGGCGCCATCTGGAAGGGGTTGAATCCGGCGTCCGGCTCTTGAATGACCTCGCCAGCGATGCGCAAGGTGGCGTCGCCAACGTCAATGTTATCGCCGGTTTTCAGGTTCAGTAATGCCATCAGCCTTGGCGCCAGCAGGACGCTGCCGCGCTGCGGTTTTAATCCCGCCGGTGCGGTCTCCAGCGTGCCGTACAGCGGATAAGTATCATCAACCGCCTTCACATCCGCCAGCTGCGGGGTATCGCCAGCGAAAGTCATGGTGGCGAAGTTCAGCTGTTCGCCGACGGTTAACCCTAGCGTACGCGCCTGGGAGAGCCACTCGGCAGGCACTTCGCGTGAACTGCGCAGGGTGCGATCCCCGGCCATGAATTCGCGGCTTTGCTGGCTCAACCCTTTTTCCATACGGTCGCTGATTGAGCCCAGCGCCAGCACGCAGGCCACCGCCATGCTTAATGCCAGCCAGACGATGAGCAGCGAAGGCGAGCGCCATTCGCGCCAGAACCAGCGGGCTATCATGCTTCCTCCTGCAACTTGCCATCCACCAGGCGTAAGCGACGATCGCAGCGCGCCGCCAGCAGCGGATCGTGGGTCACCAGAATCAGCGTGGTACCGTGTTCGCGGTTGAGCGAGAACAGCAGATCGGCGATTTTATCGCCGGTGTGACGGTCGAGATTGCCGGTCGGCTCATCGGCAAACAGCAGCGCCGGACGGCCGTTAAAGGCGCGGGCCAGCGCCACTCGCTGCTGCTCGCCGCCGGAAAGCTGCGCCGGCAAATGGTGCAGCCGTTTGCCAAGCCCCAGTTGTTCAAGCAGCGCGCGCGCATCGCCACGGCTCTGGCTATCGCTGGCGCCGCGCAGCAATGCCGGCAGCTCGACGTTCTCAAGGGCGTTTAGCGTCGGAATCAACATAAACGATTGAAAGACAAAGCCTACGTGCTTTGCGCGTAGCCTCGCGCGCGCCTCTTCATCCATTTGATGCAGCGGCTGCCCCAGAAGAGACACTTCGCCGCTGCTGCCGTCGTCAAGCCCGGCGAGAATCGCCAGCAGCGTGGATTTCCCGGAACCGGACTCGCCAATCAGGGCGATGGTTTGCGCCGGTTTGACAACCAGCTCAACTCCGGTAAGGATGGACAGCTGATGCTCTCCCTGACCGACGGATTTCTTAAGATGATGAACTTCAAGTATGTTTTCCGCTGGCATTTGCCTTTCCTGTTTATGGTTCTGTTTACCTGCCGCGCGATGGCGGCGGATACGCTGTTAGTGCTTGGCGATAGCCTGAGCGCCGGCTATCGAATGGCGGCCAATACGGCCTGGCCTGCTCTGCTCAACGACAAGTGGCAGGCCAAAACGACGGTGGTCAACGCCAGTATCAGCGGCGACACCTCGCAGCAGGGCCTGGCGCGCCTGCCGGCGCTACTGAAGCAGCACCAACCGCGCTGGGTGCTGGTGGAACTGGGCGGCAACGACGGGCTGCGCGGTTTCCCGCCGCAACAAACGGAGCAGACGCTACGCACCGTTATTCAGGATATCAAAGCGGCGAAGGCCCAACCGCTGCTGATGCAAATACGCCTGCCTGCCAACTATGGGCGCCGTTATAATGAAGCCTTTAGCGCGATTTATCCGCAGTTGGCCAAAGAGTTCGATATTCCTCTGCTGCCCTTTTTTATGGAGGAGGTTTATCTCAAGCCACAATGGATGCAGGACGACGGCATTCATCCTAATCGCGATGCGCAACCGTTTATTGCCGACTGGATGGCAACCCGGTTGGCTCCCTTAGTTAATCATGACTCCTGAACGCCGGGAGTCATTCACAGGTAAAGTTATGCAAAAATCGGTTTTAGTTACAGGATGTTCCAGCGGAATTGGCCTCGAAAGCGCGCTCGATTTAAAGCGTCAGGGCTTCCGGGTACTGGCAGCCTGCCGTAAGGGGGATGATGTCGCTCGTATGCAGGAACTGGGTCTGACCGGTATTTTGCTGGATCTCGATGATCCGCAAAGCGTCGAAAATGCCGCCGCCGAGGTCATCGCGCTGACCGAGAACCGCCTGTATGGCCTGTTCAATAATGCTGGCTACGGCGTCTACGGCCCGCTCACCACCATCAGCCGTCAGCAAATGGAACAGCAGTTTTCCGCCAACTTTTTCGGCGCCCACCAGCTCACCATGCTGCTGCTGCCCGCTATGCAGCCGCACGGCGAGGGCCGCATCGTGATGACCTCTTCGGTGATGGGGCTGATTTCCAGCCCCGGCCGCGGCGCCTATGCCGCCAGTAAATACGCGCTGGAGGCGTGGTCCGATGCGCTGCGCATGGAACTCCGCCACAGTGGCATAAAAGTCAGCCTGATTGAGCCTGGACCAATCCGCACCCGCTTTACCAACAATGTTAACCAGACCGGCGACAAGACGGTAGAAAACCCCGGTATTGCCGCGCGCTTTACGCTCGGCCCGGAGGCAGTGGTGGAAAAAGTGCGTCACGCCTTCGTCAGCGATAAGCCGAAACTGCGCTATCCGGTGACGCTGGTCACCCACGCGGTAGGCTGGTTAAAACGCCTGCTACCGGCCCGTGCGATGGACAAAATTATCCACGGCTGAGTTGAAGCGCTGAATGTCGCCCCCATCTAAAACAGAAATCGACCAACGAGATACGCTCATGTCCGAACAGAATATTGTCAATATTACCGAAGCTAATCTGCAGCAGACGCTGCAGCAATCCATGAACGCGCCGGTGCTGTTTTATTTCTGGTCCGCCCGCAGCCAGCACTGCGAACAACTGACGCCGGTGCTTGAGCGCCTGGCCGCCCAATACCACGGTCAGTTTACGCTGGCGAAAGTAGATTGCGACGCGGAGCAAATGCTGGCCTCGCAGTTTGGTCTGCGCGCGATCCCAACGGTGTATCTGTTCCAGAACGGCCAGCCGGTGGATGGTTTTGAAGGCCCGCAGCCGGAAGAGGCCATCCGCGCCCTGCTGGATAAAGTGCTGCCGCGCGAAGAAGAATTGAAAGCGCAGGAAGCGCTGGCGCTGATGCAGGAAGAAAAATACGCCGACGCGCTGCCGCTGCTGAAAGACGCCTGGCAGTTGTCTAACCAGGATAGCCAGATTGGCCTGCTGCTGGCGGAAACGCTAATTGCCCTGCAGCGTTCCGATGAAGCTGAAAGCGTGCTGAAAACTGTGCCGCTGCAGGATCAGGACACCCGTTATCAGGGGCTGGTGGCGCAGATTGAACTGCTTAAACAAGCGGCTGATACCCCGGAAATCCAGCAACTGCAGCAGCAGGTCGAGCAGAACCCGGACGACGCGGCGCTGGCGTCTCAGTTGGCGTTGCAGCTGCACCAGGTCGGGCGCAACGAAGAAGCGCTGGCGCTGTTGTTCACGCATCTGCAAAAAGATTTAGGCGCCGGCGATGGCCAGGTGCGCAAAATGCTGCAGGAGATCCTCGCGGCGCTCGGCACCGGCGACGCCCTGGCGGCGAAATACCGCCGCCAGCTGTATTCATTGCTGTATTAATCAGAGGCGCTGACCCGGATAGCGCTACGCTTATCCGGGCTACAGATTACGCCGTGGTAGCCCGGAGAAGGCGCAACGCGCCGCCTCCGGGAATACTTACGGGCCCTTTTTCAACTGCGTCACAACCAATTGATGGCGGGCATTGAAGAACTTCCGGTAGGTCAGATAACCGGCGATAATCGTCGACAGACTGGCGGTCGATAGCAACATAAACGTGACCATAATCTGATACTTAATCGCCTTCACCGGATCTATCCCGGCGAAAATCAACCCCGACATCATGCCCGGTAAACTCACCAGCCCGACCGTTTTCGCCGAATCTACCGTGGGAATCAACGATGCGCGTATGCTATCGCGGATCAGCCGCGCGGAGGCCATCTTCGGCGTCGCGCCAAGACTTAGCTTCTCCTGAATCTGCTGCTGCTCGCTGTTAAAACGCTGGCCCATATTGTTGTAGCACAGCCCTACCGCCACCATGGCGTTACCGGCCACCATGCCGGCAATCGGAATAACCTGCATCGGCACAAAGGCGATCGACCCCGAGAAGACCAGCACCGCCAGGGTTAGTCCGGCGCCGGTGGTAATAGCGATAAACGATGAAACAAAAGCTTTATCGATATATTTACTGCGCTTCTTCGCATTCCACGCCGCGTTAAAGCAGATAAACAGCACCATCAATAGCGTCAACACCGCATGATTGACGTTAAAAATATATTTCAGCACGTAGCCGACGATAATCAATTGCACTATCGCCCGGCAAATACTCCAGATGATATCTTTTTCCAGCGCCAATTTTTCCCGATAGCTGACGACGATTGCCACCAGCACCAGCACCATCGAGAGCGCCAGCGACTCGTTAGTAATATTATGCCCGTTCATTTTTTACCTCCTGCATTTTCCCGCCGGCAGGCTGTAGCGTGATCACTTCATCAGCGTGGGCAATTTCGTTCTGGTCGTGAGTGACCCACAGAATGGCCACCCCTTTTTCCGTCGCGTAGCGATGAATAATCTCGTTAACGTTGCGCTTATTACTTTCATCCAGCGCGCTGGTAATTTCATCAAGCAGCAGAACCTGCGGTAGAAACTGCAAATTACGAATGAGCGAGACCCGCTGTTTTTCACCGCCGGAAAGCTCATTAATGGATTTCTCCAGCGTATTATCCGCCAGCCCGAAGCGTTCGAGATCGGCAACCAGCGCTTTAGGATCCGGCTGTTTGTTGCGGATCTGCCATGGGAAGACCAGGTTGTCATAGACCGAATCGCCAAATAGCGCCGGGGTTTGCGCGCAATAAGAAACCTGCTGGCGATAGTTTTCCGGCGACAGCGTGGCGATATCTTTATCGTTGAAAAAAATCTCTCCGCTGGTCGGGCTCAGCAGCGAGGCGATAATTTTCAGCAGCGTACTTTTGCCGCATCCGGATGGCCCGGTAATCAACTTAAATTCCCCGGCCGCAATCCGGAGATCGATATTATTCAGGATGACCGCGTCGTCGGTTTTAAAACCGACGCCCTCGAGGCGCAAAATCGCGTTATTTTCCTTCATTATATGTCCAGTTTATTTCCTAAAACCCAGACAGTTTACTCCAGTTTTCTTTCACCGGAACAAGGAGAAAGTTATACTCTGTTTAAACATGCGCCATTTCGCTGCGGCGCCCATCAGGCAACAAGACAGGAGGTTTTTGATGCTGATTTTTATCCCCGTTCTTATTTTTGTCGCACTGGTCATTGTGGGGGCGGCAGTAAAAATCGTGCCGCAGGGATATCAATGGACCGTCGAACGCTTTGGCCGCTACACGCAGACGCTGCAGCCGGGTTTAAGTTTAGTGGTGCCGTTTATGGACCGCATCGGCCGTAAAGTGAACATGATGGAGCAGGTGCTGGATATCCCTTCGCAGGAAGTCATCTCTCGCGATAACGCCAACGTCACTATTGACGCCGTCTGCTTCATTCAGGTGATCGATGCGCCAAAAGCCGCCTATGAAGTCAGCAATCTTGAGCTGGCGATCGTCAATCTGACAATGACCAATATTCGTACCGTACTCGGCTCGATGGAGCTGGATGAAATGCTCTCCCAGCGCGACAGCATTAACACCCGCCTGCTGCATATCGTTGACGACGCCACCAACCCGTGGGGGGT
>OIFK01000747.1_pt1 | contig 9380 bp, 10 predicted proteins | sample 1582071 | NCBI WGS metagenome assembly OIFK01 (sample SAMN07501052, study PRJEB24779) | human gut metagenome | isolation source: stool | host: human infant | place: USA: Pittsburgh, PA | reverse complement strand
CCGCGACGATTATATCCTGAAAATGTATTGTTATGTAAATCTTTCTCCTGCTGGCACTTCACGCAGTATCTGACCCCGGCGAGCGCCTTGCGCCGCGCTTCCGGAATAGGCTCTCCGCATTCTTCACAAAATTTGTTGCTCTCTCCGCCAGGAAGCTCGCTGCGGGCGCGGGCGACGGCATCGTTTACCGTGCTGTCAATTTGATCCTGGACGGCTCCATCGTTTGCCCAACCTGATGCCATGATGCGATCCTCGTGTTTGCAATCTATAAACAGTATAGAAAATATGGGGGCGAAAAATGCGCAGCCAAGTCCAGGGAGGCGGGATTTCCGGCTGCGTATTCCCGACGAGGGCAGAAGGATTATTTATAAATTATCGCGCTGCCGGCTAATTTGTTGCCGCCGCCAGCGGCGTTTATTCGCCAGGCAATCGCCCCCTGCTGGTGGGCTTTTTGCGCCAGTTGCGCCTGTAAATCGTCGAGGGTGCTGGCGCCGGAGGCGGAAACTGAGCCGGACGGGCGCAGCGGGCCAACGGCCACGGCAGCGGTCTCGGGGTTGTTGGCCTGTGTGGGTGAGGAGAGAAGAGCAAGGGCGATAAAAGCGGGGGCGAGCAGAAAGGTTCTCATGGCTATATCCTCATTAACAGCATGGGACATACCTTAAGTTTAGGTCGTGATGAGCAGAACCACCGGATAAATAATAATGGGCAAACAAGCACTTTACGTGCGTAATGCCGCCGGGCATTCGCCCGCGGCGGCATGTATTAGCCTTGCTACGCTAAAGTTAACGAGCGTCCGGGCGGATCATATCGAAGCGCTGGCTTTCATCAATGCTGTAGTAGGCCGTCGGCCCGCCGGCGCGTAAAATCGGCTGCGCTTTCGCGGTTTGATAAATCCCGTCTTCCAGCAGCGACTCATCGATATGCACGGCGACCACTTCACCGAGCACCAGCCAGCTATCGATGGCTTCACCGCTGGCGCGCGTTAACTGAATACACTGCGACAGGCGACATTCGAAGTTGACCGGGCTTTCCGCCACGCGCGGGGCGCGGACGATCCGGCTCGGCGCAGCGGTCAATCCGGCGCGCAGGAATTCATCTTCATGACGTGGAATAGTGGCGGAAGTTTCATTCATCGCTTCGGCGAGTGGCCGGGTAGCCAGATTCCAGACAAATTCTTTTGTTTCAACAATGTTCTGCACGCTGTCTTTCCAGCCGCCGCTGGCGAAACCGATGATCGGTGGCCGATAGTTAAAGCAGTTGAAGAAGCTGTAGGGGGCGAGATTGCGTTGCCCTGCGCTATCGAGCGAAGCGATCCAGCCGATGGGGCGCGGCCCGACGATGGCATTCAGCGGGTCGTGCGGCAGGCCGTGGCCTTCGGCAGGTTGATAGAAGTACATAGAGCACCAGAAAGCGAAATAAGAAGATATCCAGACTCCCTTATTTACCGCGCCGCCGTCAACGGGTATCTTACGCGGCTGTTGAAAGGAGATTGCCATGAAAGCCGAAAAGCCGGGGTTGCACCCGCGTAACCGTCATCACCAACGCTATGATTTGCCAGCGCTGTGCCAGACTCATCCCGAGCTGCAAAGCTATATCACCCTGAATCCGGCAGGTGAGCAAACCATTGATTTTGCTAATCCACTGGCGGTGAAGGCGCTGAATAAGGCGCTGCTGGCGCACTTTTACGCGGTAAAACACTGGGATATTCCTGACGGCTTCTTGTGCCCGCCGGTGCCGGGACGCGCGGACTATATCCACCATCTGGCCGACCTGCTGGCGCAGGATAGCGGCGAGATCCCGAAAAATGCCACCATTCTCGATATTGGTACCGGCGCGAACTGCATCTATCCGCTGATTGGCGCACATGAATACGGCTGGCGCTTTACCGGTAGCGAAGTCAACCCGCAGGCCTTTGCCAGCGCCCAGGCGATTATCAACGGCAACCCAGGGCTGACGCGACAAATTCGTCTGCGTCGTCAGAAAGAGGGCCAGGCAATCTTTACCGGCATCATTCATAAGAATGAAACCTATGATGCGACCCTCTGCAACCCGCCGTTCCACGATTCCGCCGCCAGCGCGCGTGCCGGTGGCGAGCGTAAACGCCGTAATCTGGGGCTGGGGGAAGATAGCGTACTGAACTTCGGCGGCCAGCAGCAGGAACTGTGGTGTGAAGGCGGGGAAGTGGCCTTTATTTCGCAGATGATCCGCGAAAGCCAGCAGTTCGGCCGCCAGGTTAAATGGTTTACCTCGCTGGTCTCCCGCGGCGACAATCTGCCGCCGCTGTATCGCCTGCTGACCGAAGTCGGCGCGGTGAAAGTGGTGAAAAAAGAGATGGCGCAGGGGCAGAAACAGAGCCGCTTTATCGCCTGGAGCTTTATGGACGACGCAAAGCGCCGCCGTCCATTTTAAGTCTCTGCCGCCGGGTTTGCGTTGCCCGGCGGCGGCAATACCTGCCAGGTTTGTACCGGCGCACGCACGCCGGCGCGATCGAAATGCTGCTTCACCTGGGTATCGAGGGCAAAGCGTACCGCCCACTGCTTCAGCGGCAGCGTCGTAAAGCTGACGCGTAACGTAAACGCGGTATTGCTTAGTCCTACCAGCCCGGCGAACGACGGTTCGCCAATAATCAGCCCGCGGATCTCCTCCTGCGCCATCAGATCGTCTACCGCCGCCTTCAGCGCCTGATTGGCTTTATCCAAATCCTCCTGCCTGTCGACATCATAGTTGGCGACCACCGAACCGATCCCGCGCACAAAGTTGGCGAAGGTGGTTATCGAAGACCAGGGAATAATATGGTACGCCCCGGTATCCTGGCGCACGCCCACCGAGCGGATCGACATCCGTTCCACCGTACCGGTTAATGGCCCGATGGTCACCAGATCGCCGGTGTTCATCCCGTTTTCAAACTGGATAAAGATGCCGGTAATAATATCTTTGACCAGCGTTTGGGCGCCGAAAGAGATAGCCAATCCTAATGCCCCGGCGCCCGCCAGCAGCGGCGCGATGTTCACCCCCACTTCCGACAATAAGATCATTATCGTAATAGTGGTAATGACCACCGCCAGCGCGTTGCGAAACAGCGTCAGCAGCGTTCTGGCGCGAGCGCTGGGCAGCGGGCGTCCATGAATGTCCGATGACAGGCGGTTCTCAATCAGGCTTGCCAGCAGGGTCCAGCCGACGGCGGAGAAGAACAGGATCAGCGCGATACGAATCAGGACATCCACCGTTTTCTGCCCGGCATCATTGTGAAGCCATTGCTGAAAATCAAATAGACCCCAGGCGCTCAGCAACAGCATCACCGCCACGCATACCGTAAGGATCCGCGCGGCTTTCAGCGAGGCGGAGATCCAGCCGTTGAGCCGTTTTTGCAGCTCCGGGTAGTGGCGTTGGGTTTCTGGCGACAGGGTGATGGTTTTGGCTATCCTGCGTGACAAAATACCGGATACCAGCGCCGCGGCGCCGACGATAGCGAGGCTGCGCAGCGTCGCGCCCATCATAAATTTGAGGCTGTTGCCGGGGTCAAAGAGCGAAAAGAAGAACAGCACGATAAAGTAAGCGCAGGCCAGCCAGTGCCAGACCAGCGCAAAAGCGCGAATAAACAAGCTGAAGAACGGCAGCGAGCGGTCGGCAAGATGGATAAGCCCCTGAGTGATGGCGCGTTTGTTGTGGAAAATCAGATACAACGCCCACACCGTAATGCACAACATTATGATGACGTTGGCCAGCGCGCCAATCTGCACGTTAACCTGGTTGGAGATAATCGGTACCGCCACGATCAGCCCGTAACCAATCAGGCTACTCAGGGCGCTGAGGCGTAAGTTCCAGTAGATTGCGTGTTCGTCGCTGATATTGAAGGGGCGTAAATCGGCGATACGAGGACAAAAAATCAGTCGCAGAATGGCTTTAAAAAACTCGATCAGCGCGAAGGCGTTAAGAAACAGGCTTTGTTGAAAAGCAATGGTGCGGTTGCCGCCGTTTAAACGATCGCTTAACAGCTGGCCGATAAACAGCGTTAGCGCCAGCAAAAGCAGGTCAATGATAAAAGCGCCAGCAATGGTTGCCGGTAACTGGAGCCAGTTATTGCGCTCACGGTTTTTGTGCCTTCCCCAATGGCCCATTTTGCGGTACAGCGGCAGCGCCGCCAGGCGTACTAACCACCAGAAGGCAAATACCAGCCCGGCCAGCAGCAGGAAGTCGCCAGCGGCATTGCGAAAAGCATCGGCATGGAAAGGCTTATGCGGCGAGCCGGTGATATTGCGCCATAGCTGCGAAAACCGTGACGACAGGCGCTCGCTATACTGGCGGCTAATTTCCGTCACGCTTTCCAGAACGGTTTGCTCGTCTTTGACTTCTGGCGGGGTCAGCGTGGGGGCGGCGGCAGGGGGCTGGGTAGCGGCGGCTTTGCGCAGCTCATCGATTAACTCCTGCCGCGAGTCTGGATTATCCAGCACGTCAGCTAATGCCGCCCAGGCGGCTTTTTTTTGTTCGAGGTCAGGCTCGCTGGCTGTGCTTTTGTCGGTTGTCGCCGCCGGAATGCCGGGCAATGACGCCGCCGACAGCGGCGAAATCCACAGCGCAGCGAGCAACAGTAGGATCCACGGCATGGGCGCCTCCATTGCATCTCAAACTGCTAAGTATAGAAGGGGTCAGAGGAGAAGGAGCGGTGGGATGAATCTGGAAAGCGGCTCTCCCCTTACCGGGGAGAGCCGGGCGCATCAGGCTACGTGCTGCAAAAACTCGCGCAGACGCGGGCTTGGCGGGTTCTTCACCAGAACCTGCGGGTCGCCGTCTTCGGCGATGCGGCCTTTATCGATGAAGATCAGCCGTGATGCCACTTTTTCAGCAAAGCCGATTTCGTGGGTTACGATGACCATCGTCATGCCTTCTTCGGCCAGGTCCTGCATGACTTTCAGCACTTCATGGCGCAGTTCCGGGTCAAGTGCCGAAGTCGGCTCATCAAACAGCATCATTTTCGGTTTCACCGCCAGCGCGCGGGCAATAGCGACGCGCTGCTGCTGGCCGCCGGAGAGTTCGGATGGATAGTGGTGCGCGCGTTCCGCAAGACCCACCTTCGCCAGCAGCTCTTTCGCCAGCGTTTCCGCCGCCGCTTTCGACGCGCCGCGCACGCGCTGCGGGCCGAACATCACGTTCTCCAGCGCCGTCAGGTGCGGGAACAGATAGAACTGCTGGAATACCATTCCGGCTTCCTGGCGAATTAAGCGCTCGTCAACTTTCGGGTCGTTCACCTTCAGGCCATCGACGATAAGATCGCCGCTGGTGATCTCTTCCAGTTTATTGATGCAGCGCAGCAGCGTGGATTTACCGGAGCCGGACGGCCCGATGATCACGACCACTTCGCCTTTGTTGATCTTCAGATCGATATCGTGCAGCACTTTAGTCGGGCCAAAGTGTTTGGAAACGTTTTTAAATTCAATCACAGGATTTTCATCCTTCTTTCAAGACGACGCAGAATGAAGCTCAACACCAGGGTGATGATCAGATAAATGACGGCAACGGCGCTCCAGATTTCCAGCGCGCGGAAGTTACCGGCAATAATTTCCTGGCCCTGGCGGGTCAGTTCGGCGACGCCGATAACGATAAACAGCGACGTATCTTTGATACTGATAATCCATTGGTTACCGAGCGGCGGCAGCATACGGCGCAGCGCCAGCGGCAGGATCACGTGGCGGATGGTCTCGCGGCGGGAGAGTCCCAGCGCCAGACCCGCTTCGCGGAAACCTTTATGGATGGACAGCACCGCGCCGCGGGTGATTTCCGCGATATAGGCCCCGGAGTTGATCATGATGGTCACCACCGCGGCGGTGAACGGGTCGATGCGTAAGTCGCTAAACGCCATCGGCAGCGCGAAGTAAATGAACATCACCTGCACCACAATAGGCGTGCCGCGGATGATTTCAATAAATACCAGCGCGATGTGGTTGGCTATCCAGCCGCCGAAACAGCGGGCGAAACCGGCCACCAGACCGATGATAAGGCCGCCAACCAGGCCGAGGACCGAAATCCACAGCGTCATTTTGGCGCCTTCCAGCAAAATAGGAATGGCGGGCCAGATGGCACTCCAGTCAAACTGCATAATGTGTTCCTGTTACTGTTACCGTGTCGAAAGCAGATAAAGCCTCTGCGAATACGGCGCCGGGGAAAGAGACCCTGGCGCCGTGGAGCCCGCGGCGGATTGGCCGCGGGAAGTCGTCCTGATTATTATTTTGGTTCAGTACCGAACCATTTTTTGTAAATTTCGTTGTAGGTGCCGTTTTCACGCAGCGTTTTCAGCGCGCCGTTCACTTTTTCGCGCAGTTCGTCGCTGCCTTTCGGGAAGGCGATACCGTAGCTTTGCGCTTCCAGCGATTCGCCTACCGCTTTGAACTTGCCCTGACCGGCAGTTTTAATGAAGTACAGGATGTTTGGCGTGTCGTGCAGTACCGCGTCAGCGCGGCCGGTGCCCAGTTCCATATAAGCGTTATCAATGTTCGGGAACTGGCGCAGATCTTTGGTTTTGATGTTGGCTTTCGCATAATCAACGGAGCCGGTGCCGCTCTTCACGGCGACCACTTTGCCGTTCAGGTCTTTCACATCTTTAATGTCATTGTTTTTCGCGTTCACCATCACCAGCAGGCCGCTTTTGTAGTAGCCGTCGGAGAAGTCGATCGCTTTTTTACGCTCGTCGGTAATGGTGATCCCCGCCAGCGCCAGATCGATGTTTTTGGTCTGCAGCGCGGGAATGATGCCGCTGAAGTCCATTGGTTTCAGGGTGTAGTCCAGTTTCAGCTCTTTGGCGACCGCGGCCCACAGGTCAATATCGAAGCCGACGTATTTATCACCTTGCTTAAATTCAAACGGAACAAACGCCGTATCGGTGGCGACTACCAGTTTTTTATCTGCGGCGTGAGACGAAACCGCAAAAGCCAGGGTCAGTGCAGCCAGTGACACTTTTAATACAGACTTCATAGTATTTCCTTTTTTATCCACGGGACGAGCCCCTGCGAGAACGTGTAGCCTAATGAAAAAATCGTGCCAGTTTTACAAGCTATTGTTTTTCAACAGGAGCTTTCATATTGCTTGCACAATTTCGGTTACTCGATACAGCAAACGCACCGTGACGGGGCATCATTTTGGTGCAATATAAACGTAGCGAATAACCAGAGCATTTTTAACGCAAACCCTGATGGGAAAACAATCTTGCTGTAACGATTGTGTGAGGTGATTATTACAATTTTTTTACTTTAGTACGTATTGTGTACATACATATGCACCAAAAGAGGGCGAGCTAAGCGATTGCGGGGGTAGCGTGGGAGAAAAGGAAAAAGCCGCCAGCGGGCGCTGACGGCGGTAGACGTTTATTCGATATTCGCTTCGATGAACCACAGGAATTTATCCAGGTCGCGGGAAGCGGCGGTAAAGATATCGGCGGTGTCTTCATCTTTCGCTTCGCTGATCGCTTTACGCACATCATTGGCCACGATGGCATAACGGTCCGCCAGCTCTTTCAGGTGTTCCTGAACGGTGTGAATATCCAGCGGGTAGCTTTTCAGCGGGCTTTTGCTGTTGATGACCTGAGTGGTACCCAGTGCGACGCCGCCCAGTTGAACGGCACGTTCAGCCATCGTATCAAGGTGATCGGTGAGCGCAGTGCGGAAACCATCCAGCATTTCATGGACGGCGATAAAGTTGGCACCGCGCATATTCCAGTGGGCCTGTTTGGTAATCAGCGACAGGTCGATGAACTGGATCACCTGGCGATTCAGCAGCTCAACGGTCGCTTTCTTTTCGTTGTCTGCGACATCGTTACGGGTATAGAGCAGGTTAGACGCTTTAGTTTTAACCAGTTTTGCGGTACTCATAGTTTCATATCCTCTTGATATTGATACTCGTCATACTTCAAATTCGAATTATGTAGAGCGTTTGTCCCAAATGACTTCGGGACTAATTATAGCAAGGGATATTGGATATGAGGCATCGGCTGTCCATATCAGTCCGATAGCGCAGAGTTGTTGGCTATTTAAAAAGCTTTATAAAATCAGATAATTAAAAGTAAATAGCTGGCTCGCTATGAACGCGAGCCAGTGCGGTAACAAAATCTTAATTTATATCGACTTTCTCGATTTTGCTTTGCCGCTGCATGGTCAGCGTCGAACCCATTGAGGCGATGATAATCGCCCCTAGCGCCAGAGTTTGCGTCAGGGTCAGCGTCTCGCCGAGGAACACCATTCCCGACAGCGCCGCCAGCGCCGGCTCCATGCTCATCAGCGTGCCGAAGGTGCGGGTGGGCATCCGCGTCAGGGCGATCATTTCCAGCGAGTAGGGCAGGGCGGTGGAGAGAATGGCGATGCCAAGCCCCAGCGGCAGCAGCGACCATTGCAGCAGCGTATCGCTGGCCTGGACGATACCGATGGGCACAAAAATCACCGCCGCGATGAGCGAGCCCATGGCCACCGTCGCCGGGCCGTGTTCTTCGCCCGCGCGCTGGCCGGTAAGAATATAGACCGCCCAGAATGCGCCGGCGCCGAGCGCGAACAGCGCGCCGACTAAATCCACTTCCCCTACGTTTTGCCCAAGCGGCAGCAGGAACCACAGCCCGAGCACCGCCAGCGCCACCCAGACGAAATCAAGCGGGCGGCGTGAACCGAAGAGCGCCACCGCCAGCGGCCCGGTGAACTCCAGCGCGACCGCGACGCCGAGCGGGATCCGCTGCAGCGATAAATAGAAGAGATAGTTCATCGCCCCTAGCGCCACGCCGTAAAAGAACAGCGGCAGCCGCTGCTGCGGGGCAAAACGTAGTCGCCACGGCTTAAAAATAACGACTAAAATTAAAGTGCCGAGCGTCAGGCGCAAAGCGGTGACGCCCGGTGCGCCAATCAACGGGAAGAGCGATTTCGCCAGCGATGCGCCGCTCTGAATGGAGACCATGGCGATCAAAATAACCAGTATCGGCAACCACGCCGGAACTTTACGGGACGAGCCGGGCATCCTTTCTCCTGTCAGGGTTTGTCAAAAGAGGTAAAGGTTCCAGTGTACTGGAATAACCGCTTAACGGTTTAGCGATTGTTGAAAAAAGAGGGTGGAAAAACAGTACAATGGCGTAAAATGCGTAGGGGAATGCCTTCGCGACTAAGAATAATCTGGATGCGCAGCGCTTACGGCTGGTAAACGTTAAGCACTTTTTGCGCGAAAAGTGTTTGATTTCCAGATTGTTACGAAATCGTGGAAACTTTTGCTTACATGAAAAAGTATGTTAGACAATGTAAAGTCAAAAGAGTTTCCCAAAAGTTTTTGATATATTTAAGACTTAGGACTTATTAGAAACACATTTGAGGTGGTTATGAATAAAATTGCACGTCTTTCAGCACTGGCCGTTGTTCTGG
>OIFK01000745.1_pt1 | contig 9396 bp, 8 predicted proteins | sample 1582071 | NCBI WGS metagenome assembly OIFK01 (sample SAMN07501052, study PRJEB24779) | human gut metagenome | isolation source: stool | host: human infant | place: USA: Pittsburgh, PA | reverse complement strand
GCGAAGGCGCTGCGTAAACTGCGCCACCCGAGCCGTTCTGAAGTGCTGCGTAGCTTCCTCGACGATTAATCGTCGCGGGGCATCGTCTACAGCCTGTTAAAAAGCTCCCTACGGGGAGCTTTTTTTATGGCGTTCAGGTGGCCATCCCGGGAAAGTCGCCTCTCTCCGCTACTGGCCGCGGGTTGCCAGGGCATCGTCCAGTTCACGATAGGCCGCCACCAGCTTATCGAGCGTCGCCCGGTTTAAGCCGCTGGGATTGGGCAGCACCCACACCTGGGTCGTCCCGATGGTCATAGCCTGTTTCCCCCACTTCGCGCCGCGCTGGTTAAAGGCCAGCTCGAAGGCCTGCTTGCCGAGCACCGCCAGCGCCTGCGGCTGATACTCCTCAATCTTCCGCACCAGCTCACGGCCGCCGCTGCGTAACTCCTGCAAGGCGACCTCGCTGGCCTGCACCGTCGGACGCTCTACCAGCATGGTGATGCCGCAGCGCGTATCCAGCAGCTGCAGCTCCTCTTCCGGCCTGAGCTGCCGATCGGTGAACCCGGCCTGATGGATGACCTTCCAGAAGCGATTGCCAGGATGGGCAAAATGAAAGCCGGTATGGGCGGAGGACTTCCCCGGGTTGATACCGCAAAAGACAACGCGCAGGCCCGGCGCAAGGATATCGCTAATCATGTTTTCTCCGGCTGTATGGCTAAAACATGATTATAAAGGATTGAAAATGCATTGTTTATAAAAACAGCAGCTGCGCGCTTTACGCTGGATTGCAATCGCCAGTTACTTTATAATCCCTCGCCACGGCCCCTTAGCTCAGTGGTTAGAGCAGGCGACTCATAATCGCTTGGTCGTTGGTTCAAACCCAACAGGGGCCACCAAATTTTAGCTTTAAAATCATATAATTAAGCCACTAAACCGAGTGGCTTTTTTATTGCCTCGTGATTGAGTGGCGATAAAATGGCGGTGAATTTTTTACCGCCATTTTCCAGAGTGCATAAAAAAACCCGCGCCCGGCGGGTATCTATCAGAAATTTATCAGAGCCACAGTGGCCGCTGACCACCAACAGTCGGATGAGGTGGGGCCGGTACTATCGTACCAGGTGTAACAATAAAACGTTCCACCGATTCCATTGTTACAAACGTACAACTGCAATTTATGTTAGTGCATTGATGGTAACGCTCTTTGGTATTCTCACTTAGATAGCGACTGGTGCGCGCATGTGCCGCGTGCTGGCATTTTGGACAATGGAACATTTCACACCCCAAAAATTCACATAAAGTGAATAAATGATACTCACATTTTCACCGTTTGAGAATATCTTTATTCTTCCTCCTCTTCAGAACCGTACTCGACATCCAACAATTTTACCTCAAGCTCTAAGCTCGTCGTGAATCCGCCATTGCTTAGAGAGTGCGTAACCTTCGTGATTGTCCATGATTGCTCGTCTATGACGCGCTTAAAGCCTGCAACCTGTACCGGCGTCTCAGGGTAAAGGTCCGCTCGCCCCGTTGCCAGCCTGATAGAAAACTCAGCAACACCACGTTGGAGTTTGTCCCATTTAGCCTGGGCGGCTCGCATGGCCTGCGCTTTGGTTGAAAATATTGTCGTCAGGGCAAACACGTTGTCATCCTCGCCGACCATGTATTCCCCCTCTCTGGCTTCCGGCGTCTTCACCGTTTTTTTCTTCGTTACCGGTTTGGCTTTAGGGTGCTGTAGCGCGCGTAAATGCTGCTCTTTGGGTTTACGTTTTAAGGCCACCTTTTGTTTTTGAGGTTTCGGGTCTTTGGTGTGCAACCATTTTGCCGTTACGCCGGTATATGCCCCACGGTCAGCAATCGAAAACTGATGGCGGTCGCCATCGCTACGGGTGATCGTGACCTGCGGAATAGTTTTCCCGCTGGCTGTCACCCCGCGACCGGCTTTGAGGAACAGCAATTTTCCCGCTTTTACCGAAACCTCACCGCCGTTTCGTTCGGCAAGCCGTGTCAAAAATTTGGCGTCCGATTCCTGTGACTGGTCGATATGCGGGATTTTTATTCCGGCCAGTTCAGGTATGACTCTCGATGTCAGCTTGTTACGTGTCGCTATCGCTGCCACGATTTCGCCGAGCGTCTTGTCATGCCAGGACTCTTCCCGACGTGAGTTAAGCGTACCCCGAAAATCAGCGCTACGGGCGCGGATTGTCACCGTGTCCGGCGCACCATGATGTTCAACCTCATCGACGGTAAAACTTCCCTTACCAATCAACGCAAAGCCTTTCCACCCGAGGTAAAGCGTCAGTACCGCCCCGCGTAACGGCAGTTCGACCAGCCCGTCAGCATCATCAAGCTCGATGTCGAGCTGGTCGGCTTCGAATCCGCGATTGTCTGTCATGGTCAGGCTCATCAACCGGTTACTGATGTTGCCGGTAATATCTTTGCTATCGAGCATCAGCATAAAATCTGGCGTCAGTACGCCACCCGCATTCAGATTCAGCATATCCAGCATCAGCTAATCCCCACCATGCCAGCCACTGACGAGGCCATACTCCCCGCCTTGCCAATCAGTGATTTTGCCTGTTCGCCAATATCGCCATACAGCGCCGCAAGGGATTCATCCACACGGGTTAGGGTCAGCGTAAAATCAATTTTGCGCGCCGTTCCGTCAGCAAAAAACAGGCTTCCTGTCTCGCTGATATTATTGATGACGTACATACCATAAATTATGCCGGTGCCATCCAGTAACGGCCAGGCGCGCCCCTGGTCAGCCATCAGACGAATGGCTGTCATCGTCAACTTTCCGCCAGTGAGCTCAGGGTAAAGCGTCCCGGCCAGGGTTATTTTTTCCTCCCCCGGCCCCAGATACTGGAAAGAATCCCGCTTGCCGACGCGGGAGTTTGACGGCCACCGATATTCTGCATCGCGTTGTAGCGTCTGGTGGGGCAGCGTCTGACGCATAAAAACAAACATACCGAGTGCGAGCATCATTTTTCGTCACCTCCTATCCGTCGTGGTTCATGCTGGCACGCTGGCGGGCGCGTTTTTCACGCTCATATTTTTCGAGCGCATCCTGTAGCTGGCGATCGAGCTGCGTACCGCCGCCGCCCCCCTGAACGGCAATGTGATATTCGTTTTTACTTTGGTCTATATAAGAACGTCCCGCCGGTGCGGTGACGGGTTTATATGCCTGATAGCCACCGTAAGTGCCGGTTGCCGGAATATAAGAGCTACCCTGCGTGGCTGCGTTCGCTTTCGCGGCAGTCTGGTCAAGCGTGCTGGACTCTTTATTGATAATGCCGAGTTTCTCCAGCACCCAATCAATACCATTGCGCAGTTTATTAAATGCCGTCAGCGGCAACATTAAGGCGTCCGCCAACCGTTGGCCGAACAACACACCCGCATCACGAAAACTGTTTAACGTTTCCTGCGATGATTTAACCGGCGCGATCAGGTTGTTAAACCAGTCCCATGCGGCTTGAAGTTTTCCGCCCAGCCAGTCAAACATCGGTTTCAGCGGCGCAAACAGTTCAGCTACTGGCGCAAAAGCGGCCCGCACCCCTTCAATCACTCCGCCGAAAAATGCGCTGATGGGTTCCCAATACTTACGGATAAGCAGTGCCCCGGCCACAATCGCAGCAACGACAGCGACAACCGGCCAGGAAATCGCACCAATAGCAGTCATGATGCCTCCGGCCACCGTTGTAAATACAGTGCCGAGGGCCGTCGCAGCGGCAATGATGGCATTTACTCCCGTTATCACCGGCCAGGCAATCAGCCCAATAGCCCCAATCATACCCACCACGCCAAGCGCCACGGCGGTAATCACCCCCAGCGTCTGCGCGAGCTCTTTATTTCTCTGGATCCACTTATCAAGACTCAGCACGTAGCCGGTCGCAGTCTGCACCAGTTTTCGTAAGGAGGACTCCTGCTGGTCAAAAAGGTCAGTACCTACAGCCTCATATGCCGACTGAAACTCTTTAAAGTCGCCGCCGAGGTTTTCCTGCATAACCTTAACTAGTTCCTCCGTCTTACCGTCAGAGGCTTTAAATGCAGCAGTGAGCTTGTCCAGCTTTCCTGATTGAGCCGCGTTCATCAAAACAGCGGCGGCAGAGCTGGCCTCTTCACCGAAGATCGTTTTCATGTATTCAGCGCGCTGACCGGTACCCAGCTTATTTTTTTCAAAACTGGCCTGCATTTCCTTCAGGATGGTAAATATCGGGCGGGTGTTGCCTTTACTGTCTGCCGTTTTGACCCCAAGCTCTTTAATCGCCGCGTAGGCTTGCCCGGTCGGTGCCTGTAATCGACTTAAAATAGCGCGGCTACCCGTACCAGCCATTGACCCCGTAATTTTCGCATCATGTAGGGCGCCAACCATTGCAGCGGCTTCCTCAATACTGACACCCGCATTTTTCGCCACCGGCGCAGCATATGTCAGCGCATCACTAAGCCCGTCAAAATCTGCGGCGGTTTTATTCATTGTCATCGACAGGACATCACCGATGTGAGAGACCTGATCGTTAGTGAGCTGGAAAGCTGATTTCATTCCCATCAGCAAACCGGCGTTCTCTTCCATTGTTCGACGGTTAGCGAGCGCCATATTAAGCGTGACGGGGGTCGCCGCCTGGATTGCTGCCGCGTCTCCGCCTGCTTTTGCAATGATAATCTGAGCACCGGCCGCATCATCGGCAGAGGCGGCTGTATTGTCACCCAGCAGTCGGGCCTGCTTTCGCAACGCTGTCATTTCTGCTGAGTCTTTCGCCACGCCGAGCACAGCCTGTAACTCGGAGTTTTTCTGCGCAAAATCATAACCCGGTTTCATCAGCGCAACACCGGCCAGCGTGCCGGTCGTCGCCATACCGACACCGGCGGCACCCATTGCGGCCGCATTTCCGGCCAGCTCCTTACCGGCCTGATATCGTTGCTTAACCGCGTTGAGCTTTGCCTGTTGCGCGCTGACGCGCGCCAGTGCTTCACGCTGGCGATTAAGCTGCGCAGTCGTTTCGCTGATGCTGGTTTTTAACCGGCGCTCGTCTGCCGCCAGGGTGCGGGTATTAATTCCCGCCTGACTGAGCTCCTGCCTCTGGCGTTGTACTGCCTGCCGCAAGCTGTTGTGTTTGAGCTGGAGCGCGGCGGCACTTTTACGGGCGGCATCCATTGCCTGTGCCTGCGCGCGCGTCGGCTGTTCGGTATTTCTAAACTGGATCGCCAGCGCAGCGGCTTCCTGTTTCGCTTTTTTCAGCTCCTGACCGGTAACGGCAAGTTGCGCGCTGGCCTTGCGAAACCCGTCAATACGGGATGCCTGGCCGTTCAGTTCACGCAGTGATTTTTGAGTGTCCCGGATATCACCAGACAGCGTTTTGCTCGCTGTCTGGATGGATTTAAACGGGCGGGTCGCCTGGTCAACAGCCTTGAGTAATACCTGCAATTTAACGTCGTTACTCATTCGTGTTTCCGCTTCGCTGTAGCGCCTTTTCGCGCCAGGTGGTGAGCTCGGTCAGGCTCATGGGATATAACTCTGATGGCGGCCAGTGAAAAATCACCGCGATATCCGCCATCAGGTCATCGACCGACATGTCTTTCGGAAAATTTAATCCGCCAAATTCGGCGACAAAAAACCGATCACCTTTGTTGCCAGCGCCATCAAATCGGGTAAATCCATCATGACGACATCCGACTCCGTGAGTGATGGGCTGGTCATACGCGGCAGCACTTTAATCAGGGCGTCGACTTCAGAGCGCGCAACGTCGGCCAGGCTGACACCGCGCAGGGTTCCGGCGTTGGGCTTCATCAGGGTGATTTTTTCGATGACCTGCTCGCCGCGTTTGATGGGGTTTTCCAGGGTGACGATGTTTTCTTTGCTCATGATTTTCTCGCTGTTTACGGATTCGGGATTAACCGGCCAGGCATGCTGGCCGGGGAAAATTACAGGCCGATATTGCGGCGGTGCTGGTCGAGTCGGTCGACGCCGTTCACCTTCTCAATCATGTTGAGGACGTCGATTTCTACCAGCTCTTTACCGTTCATGGTCAGCTTGTAGTAAGTGCAAACCAGCGATAATTTGCTGCTGGTATCCTCGCCCTGTTTGCTCTCGCCGTTATCGACTTCTTTCACCTTGAAACGGGTCTCAACTTCCACCGCTACGGTTTCGCCGGTATCGTCCCGCTGGTAAGAGCCTGCATAGCGCAGTAGCGTCCCGGTACCGACGGCACCATAAAGTGACCAGATCGCATCATCAGGGAAGCCGCCGAGGGAAATCTCCATCGCCAGCGCGTCATCGTCGAGGCCGAAATCGACAGGGGCCGAGCCTGACATCCCGCCGCCCCGGTAATTTTCCAGCTTACGGGTCAGCTTTGGCAGGGTGACGGACTCGATAACGCCGAGATAGCTGACGCCATCCAGAAACGTATTCAGGTATTTGAGCTTGCGCGGCATTGCCATTGGTCAGGGCTCCTTAATTGCTGTTAACAGATGAAACAAGGTTCGCCAGGTATTTATCGGTAATGCGTTGGCGTAGCGTCAGGTTTTCGAGAGGGGGAACCGGCGTATAGTCGTAATCGATATACAGTTTCCCGGCTTTGAGGGTCGCCGCGTCGTTGGCCGATTCATCAAACCAGCAGGTCGCATCGACGATATAGCCCGCCGTTTTCATCTCGCGGAATTTCGCATTGATACCCGCAACGATGTCTTTAATCAGCGTGGCAGTGATAGGCTTGTCGACCGCCCACATGTGACCAGCGGCCATTGTGTCGGCGATAACCTGCGCGGTGCGGGTGTAGTTCTCAAACAGGAACAGCGGGTCATCTGAACAGCAGCGGTTCCCCCAAAATCGAAACCCGTCTTTGCGAATCAGCGTGGTGACGCCAGCCTCGTTAAGCAGGTCGGCATCGGTGCCGGATTCCTGCAAATCCCAGAAGACCGACGCGCTGATGCCGGTGACGCCATTCACGCCAACGTTTGACAGGGTTTTATGCCAGCCGGTGTCCTGGTCGATTTTGGCGCGCAGGCCCAGCGCGCGGGCGGTCGCCCAGGCGGTTTCGGTCGCGTTCGCCGTGGTATCCCATGCCAGAAAATCCGGCCAGATAACCATCAGCTCACGCTGGCTGAAATTCTCGCGATAGAGCATCGCCTCGGAAATGTTCTGGCAATCCCAGGCGCTGATATAGCCAAAGGCGCGCAGCTTCTGGCAAATCGGCGCGAGCGCGGTCGCCACCTCAAGGGAATCGAGGCCCGGCACGCCGAGGATACGCGGTTTAACGCCGGTAACAGCCTCCGCAGTGAGCAGCGCTTTCAGCCCGGTGTAATTGCCGCTTTCGTCGGTGCCGCCGATGATATTAGAGATAGTCTGCGCTTCAGCATCATCGCCGGTACCTTCGGCAACGCGCACAACGACAATGACCGGTTTCGACTGGTCGGCGATTGCCTGGAGGGATGCGGCCAGGGTGCCTTTTGTACCCGCTTTGGCAATGGCGCTTTGCACGCTGGTAATCAGTACGGGCTTATTGAGTGGGAAGGTGGCGGCATCGGCATCGCTGGCCGTACAGACCATGCCGATAATCGCTGTTGATACGGTGGAAATGACGCGGGTGCCGTCGTTAATCTCGACAACCTGGACGCCGTGATGAAAATCGCTCATCCGTTTAACTCCGTGGTTAAGGGTGAGCATTATTTTCAATCGTGGGGGAAGGGGTGACGAGTCATCCCCGCTGTAACAGGGACGATACAACAGGAATGACCGTCACAGGGTCAGGCAACGCGGCTCCAGCACATCAGCAGTGTGTGGGCTTCTACCACGCTGAACGATTTACCTTCGCCGAGGTTGTCGGTTTTGCCGCTTGTCGTGTGTTTGTGCGGGGGCACAATTACTTCATGGTCATGCTTCCCGCCCATATCCGTGACACCCAGTTCTTTCGGGTTAAAGAGCTGCCGCACATCCCCGCCTATCTCCCACGGGTCATCCTTACCGGCTACGCCACCATGATTATGCTCGCCGTCTTCAGATGTTCTTATCTTCTGCTCTGCCTGTTCACTGGTTTCGCCACTTACATCAATCTGAACGGCTGGCAGGTTGGCCCGCTGGAGTGTGACGATATCGCTGCCGCCGGTCTGCCCGACGTTTGAACCGTCAGCCTTGCCGACACGGATCGTTTTGTTTTCGCCGGTGTACAGCCATTGCGACCAGGGCCACTTTTCATTCGGGTTGACGTTCTGATTAAAAAATCGCGTGGTGCCGACGGGATTATCGTCTTCCCAGAAATCACGCTTTGCCGCGGTAATGGCATCGGCAATAACCTGCTGAATATTCGTATCAAGATCGCCTGCAACCTGATCGGCATAATCCTTTGCCTCATTTTTTGCGCGCAAGACTTCTTCCATTGAAGCAATAATAACCGTTGGGTCGGTTTTCAACTCCACATCTGCTGTTTTACTGACCGCAATCCAAAGATTTATGGCCTGTAATCGCCCGGCCCCTTCTGCCAGAAGCGGCTTATAGACTGGCGGGAGACTGGCTACCGCCAGGCACTCCCCGGCATCGTCATAGAGCGCGGCCTCTCGCAGCCAGAATCCGCCTGTTTGCGGCAGGATTATCATTTCCGTGCGGATAACATTCGCGCTGCTATCTGCAATGACGACACGGTTTAGCGGGCCACGATACACCTCATTCACCAGACCTGTGCGCGTTTTATCTGGCTGGGGAATGATACCCGCGCCATCACCGACCGCCATTTCTGCAAAATTCACAGGCTCACCGGATGCCACAGCCTTAGTAAACGCCGCCTCCCCGTAATCGGTCAGAATGGCATAGTAATTCATGCTCACGCTCTCCCCTTACGGCAGCGTTGCCGGTGAGGTTGGAATACTGTCACCGGCATACTTGCCGCCTTCACCAAAGTTAGCGCTGAATACCTGCTGCTCGGTTGCTGCGATTTCAGCAAATGACATCCCTGAGGCGTCAATATCCACAAGGTGCAGGCGGTAAAGCACATAGGACTTACAGGCATTGTTCACCAGGGAACCAAATCCCGACGCCGCCCCCCATACCGGTAAATCCTGGTAGTAAATACTGCCGGTGAAATCATTGCCATTTTTGTCCGATTGCAGGCTGAACAGCGCCGGGCCAGCTGATACCGCGTTAGGCAAACGCCCCACAATCAAACGGTTCGTTGAAGGAGAAACCTGCGTCGCAATCAGCATTTCCGTGGTCTGAGTTGCCGGTGTTCCGCTTCCCACCCGCGTGACCTGATAGTGCGCAAACACGGCAAATTTATGATCGCTCTGGTGCCCGGCGATGTACGGCATGATACCCGGACAGGTAAACCGGCCACGGTGCCCCAGCGTCTGGTTAACCAGCGACACAATCCCGTGAACACCGCCGCGCGGCGTGCGTTCAAACTTAGCCTCCGGAGTGGCACCCGTGGTAAT
>OIFK01000734.1_pt1 | contig 9590 bp, 3 predicted proteins | sample 1582071 | NCBI WGS metagenome assembly OIFK01 (sample SAMN07501052, study PRJEB24779) | human gut metagenome | isolation source: stool | host: human infant | place: USA: Pittsburgh, PA | reverse complement strand
TCAGGGTTAAATTTGTTTGGTGAGAGATTCAATTTTAACATGAAATTAGGGGGTCGTTGTTTTTTTATGCAAAAAAAACTTTCGAAACCTTGATATATAAAGATTTAAAAAGAAAAGTAGTGTAAAAAACTTTACACTAACATTATTTTAAGGGGGATTTTTTTATGAAAAAAATTGAGGAGATTTTTGAGAAGGTCATGCCGTATTTTATGAAGTTTGCAAGTAGTAAACCAATCTCTGCAATAAAAGATGGTTTTATACTAACAATGCCAGCTACAATAATTGGGTCAATATTCTTATTAATAGGTAATTTCCCTATTAATGGGTGGAGCGATAAAATGGCAAGCATATTTGGTGCTAACTGGCAAACTCCATTGAATCAAGTGTCAGGTGCAACATTTGATATTTTAGCACTTATAGCTGTATTTGGTATTGCGTATGCCTATACTAGGAACGAAGGTCATGAGGCAGTTCCAGCAGGTATTTTAGGTATTATATCATTTTTAATAGTTACTAATGCTTTTGTTGTAACTGAAGCCGGCGAAGTTGTTGGAGGAGTAATTCCAAAGGCATGGACAGGCGGACAAGGAATGATATGTGCAATTATTATCGGTCTATTAGTTGGTTTTATATACTCTTTATTTTTAAATAAAGATATAAGAATAAAGATGCCAGAAAGTGTTCCAACAGGAGTATCTAACGCATTTACTGCTTTAATTCCAGGTGTAGTAATAGGTACTGGATCAATGATTATTTATGTTGTTTGTGATGCAGTTAAAGGTATTTCAATGACTGAAATTATTTATGAAATACTTCAAATTCCAATGCAAAGTTTATCAGATTCATTAATAGGTATTATTTTAATAATGTTCTTTATTTCATTACTTTGGTGGTGTGGTATTCATGGACCAAATGTTGTTATGGCAATTATGTCACCAATATTAACAGCTAATGCATTAGATAATCAAAGTATTATTGATGCAGGACAAGCATTGGTTGCAGGTGATAATGCCAAGATTGTTACTGTTCAAATGGTTGATATATTTGGAAAGTTTGGTGGTGCTGGAATAACACTAGGATTTGTTATTGCAGGTATTATTATTGCTAAATCAAAGCAAATGAAATCTATATCAAAATTATCATTAATTCCAGGTGTATTTAATATTAATGAACCAGTAATTTTTGGATTACCAATAGTGTTCAACCCATTAATGCTAATACCTTTTATAATTGTACCAGTATTAGCTGTAATAATGACATATGCATCTATAGCACTAGGATTTATACAACCATTTACTGCGACTCAAGTACCTTGGACTACTCCACCTATAATATCAGGTTTCTTACTTTCAGGATGGCAAGGAGCAGTTCTTCAAATAGCGATTTTGGCTGTAGCAATAGTTGTTTATTTACCATTTATGAAGATGTTAGATAAAGAGGCGTTAAAGCAAGAGGAATCTAACTAAATAATAAAACTCTTTACACTATGCTTAAGCAATATGCTAAAATAAACATAGGTAAAGAGTTTTTCCTGTATATTTTTTTGAGTTTAGATTAGGAGGGACTATGGGGGAAATAAAGTACAAAGAGGTTTCAAGTATAATAGAAAATAGTATATTAAAAGGAAAGTATGATGATACTAAAAAGCTACCTACAGAAGAAGAACTTATGAATGAGTTTAATGTGAGTAGAAACACCATTAGAAAAGCAATAGAAATATTAAGTGGGAGAGGGCTTGTATATCAGGTTCAAGGAAGTGGAAATTTTCTTAGAGAAGTATCAAAGTCTGGTCATGTGAATATAGGGAATATGAGAGGTATATCTAAGGATTTTGGTAAGAGTAAGATAAAAACAAAGGTGTTAAAATTAGAGTTAGTAGAAGCAACTAAAGAGATAGCTGAAAAAATGAAATGTGAAGAGGGAACTAAGTTATATTTTGTTAATAGAGTAAGATATAGTGATGGTAATCCTATTTGTGTAGAGGCCTGTTATTATAATAAGGACTTAATTCCATACATAAATAAGGAAATTGCAGAGAAATCTATTTATAAGTATATAACTGAGGATCTAAAGCTAACCATTGGATTTGCTGATAAATCTATATATTGTGATAAGTTAAATAAGGAGCAGGCAGAAATACTACAGTTAGAAGAAGGAGATCCTTCTCTTATTATTGATGAAGTCGTATTTTTAGGTAATGGTTATATTTTTGATTTATCTCAAGTAGTATATAACTATAAAAATACAAAGTTATTATGTCAAGCAACCTTTAAGTAGACGAATGTGCAGGTAAAGAATTTAAACCTTTATGCAAGTTATAAGCATAAAGGTTTTTTTGTTTGTAAATATAAAATTTATGAAGAGTTTGTGGTAAGTATTAAAAACAGAGAGGTATATTAAAAACTAGTAATTTACAAAAAATATATATAAAGGTATCATTGAATTGAGAAATTTATAAGTACAAATTTAATATGTAAGAATAATTAAGGAGGTTTTTTTATGGTTAAGAGAGTATTGGCTAGGATATTATCTGTGACAGTAATGTCAACAATGATATTTAGTAATACTGCATTTGCAATGGAAGAGAATGATCCCAATTATGTTCTTTATAAGGATTCAAGCAAATCAGTAGATCAAAGAGTGGAAGACTTGATTAATAGAATGACGCTTGATGAAAAAATAGGACAAATGGTTCAGGCTGAAAGAGCAGGCGTATCTAATGAGGATGTAACTAACTATGCGCTAGGTTCTGTATTAAGTGGAGGAGGATCTTTACCTACTACAGGCAATAGTGTAGAGGATTGGGAAAATTTAATAAATGGATATCAAAAAGCAGCAATGTCATCAAGATTAGGAATTCCATTATTATATGGAGTTGATGCAGTGCATGGGCATAACAATGTTTATGGAACAACTATTTTTCCTCATAATATTGGGCTAGGGGCAACTGGTAATATTGGTTTGGTTAAGCGTATAGGACAAGCAACTGCTGAAGAGATGAGAGCAACAGGTGCTAACTGGACATTTGCTCCAACTTTAGGAGTTCTTCATAATGAAAGATGGGGCAGAAGTTATGAAACATTTGGAGAAGAATCTGAATTAGTTACTAAAATGGGTGATGCTTATATAAGAGGTTTACAAGGAGATATTCCAGAGAAAACCTTATTATATCCTAATAAAGTAATAGCAACTGCTAAACATTATATTGGTGAAGGATTAACAACGAATGGAGCTAATCAAGGAAATGTAGAAATGAGTGATGAAGAGTTCCAAAAGTATCTAGAAGAAGAGTTATTACCACCATATAAAAAGGCAATTGAAGATGGAGTAAGATCAGTTATGTTGTCTTATAACAGTATAAATGGAGTAAAGTGCCATGGAAATAAGGAATTAGTAACTGATTTATTAAAAGGTGAACTAGGATTTACAGGAATAGTTGTTAGTGATTATGATGGAGTAAATCAAATTAAAGGACCAAACGGAGAAGATGTATCTTTTAAGGAACAAGTTAAGATATCAGTTAACGCTGGTATGGATATGATAATGACTCCAGGTTCTTGGAAAGCATTTATAACGAATTTAAAGGAGTTAGTTCAATCTGGTGAAGTTTCAGAGGATAGAATTAATGATGCTGTTAGAAGAATATTAAGAGTAAAATTTGAGATGGGGCTATTTGAAGACCCATATGCTCAAAGTAATCTTTCAACTACAGTTGGTTCTAGTGAACATAGAGAAATTGCTAGACAAGCTGTAAGAGAATCCTTGGTATTACTTAAGAATGATAATAATATAGTTGGCAGCTTAAAAGATAAGAAGAATATTCTTGTTGCTGGTAAAAGTGCTGATGATATGGGAATTCAATGTGGTGGATGGACTATATCATGGCAAGGTAGTGAAGGAAACATTACAGAAGGGACAACACTACTTCAAGGTATAAAAAATACTGTTGGTGATGATGTAAAGGTTACCTACAATAAGAGGGGAAGAGCATCGGCAGAAAATGATGTTGCAGTTGTCTTTATTGGAGAAAAACCTTATTCAGAAAGCAATGGGGATAGAAGCCCTTCAGAACTTACTTTAGATAGTGAAGATTTAACAACAATCAAAAATATAAAAGAAACAAGACCGGACCTTCCAATAGTAGCAGTATTAGTTACAGGAAGACCTATAACAATTGCTGATCAAGTTGAAGATTTTGATGGAATCGTATCAGCATGGCTACCAGGTACTGAGGGGCAAGGGGTAGCAGATGTACTATTTGGCGATTATGATTTTACTGGTAAGTTAACAGTAACTTGGCCATGGTATGCATCAGATATAGAAAGTAAACATGAAGAAGGCAAAGCTTTATTTGAATGTGGATATGGATTAAAAAAAGGTGAAACTTCAAGTTTACCTGATAAGCCAGAAATCGAAGATAATATAAACTATGTTGATATTACTGAGAATGAAGGGAAAATAGAAGCTGAATCCTTTGCTAGTACAAGTATAAAAAATGGAACTGGCGGCCTTGAATATAATAGTAATGTAAGTGGCGGTGTTTCTGTTGGATATATAGGAACTAATGATTGGCTTGATTATGGTATATATGTTCCTGAAGATGGAAAGTTCGAAGTTGAACTTGGTATTGCAAGTCCAAATGGAGTTAATAACGGTGCAAATCTTTATGTAGATTCTGAGTTATCTTCAGTAATTGACATCCCTAAAACAGGAGCATGGAATGTATGGGGAGCTACAAAGGGAATTATAAATATAAAGGCTGGAAACCATATTTTAAAATTTAAAGCAGGTAAAGATGGATTCAATTTTGACTATATGAAGTTTACTAGAGTTGGAGATTATGAAAATACAGTTGAAAAAGATGATGTTCTTTCTAAAGGAAATATATTAAGTGAGGATGCAGTTAATGTTTGGATGAGTTCGTCAGAACAATCTCAAAGTATGAGCTGGTATGATTCACCTAAAGAGATTGAAAATAAAGTATCTAAGAAGGAAGCTTTAGATATAACATCAATAGATTCACAAAATATAACAACTATAAAAGTTGATCCAAAAGAAGAGTATCAAAAGTTCTTAGGTATGGGTACATCAATTGAAGAAGCTACAGTAAACAACTTATCAAAGATGGATGATAGCGTTAGAAGAGAATTTATTAAAAACTTACTAGACCCAGTAAATGGAACAGGAACTACACTTATAAGGCTTACAATAGGAACATCAGATTTTACAGCAAGAAATTTCTATACTTATTTTGATAATAAGCCTAAGGATATAAATAATCCAGATTGGGAGAATGAGTTTTCAATTCAAAAGGATATTGATTATAAAATTATAAAAACTATAAAAGAAATACAAGAAATAGCTAAAGAACTTGGCGTAGAAGATGAATTAAAGTTTTTCTCATCTTCATGGACACCACCAGGATGGATGAAATTAGAAACATCAAGTAGTAAGAGCTATCCTAATAATGATTTATTATTAAAGGGCGGGAAGCTAAATGATGATTATATAGATGATTTAGCTAAATACTATACAAGATATTTAGAAGAGTATGCAAAACTTGGAATTAATATTTATGCTATGACACTTCAAAATGAGCCAGAGCTAGAAATTAATTATCCAAGCTGTAATATGACTTCAACACAAGAAGCTAAGCTTGCTAAGGCTATTAAGGATGAAGTTTCAAAGAGTGCTGTTTTAAAGGAAAAGGGTGTAAATCCAAAACTTTGGGCTTTTGACCATAATTTTAGTTCTGCAATGAGTTTTATGAATACAGCATTTAGTTATGACTATGGAATGGAAAGTATTGATGGAGTTGCATTCCATGATTATGGCGGTGAACCAACTGCTATGACAGAAATGAAAAATAAGTATCCAAGCAAAACTATGAATCTTACAGAGAGATCTGTATGGGGTACTCAAGGAGCAGATAGAATTACACAATATTTTAGAAACAATGCTGAAAGTTATAACTCTTGGGTTACTATGTTAGATAGCAATATTGCTACGCATCAATGGGTTGGAACACCAGATCCAACATCCTTTGTACAAGATGCAAATGATCCTAACAATTATTGGGCAACACCAGAAGTTTATATAGCATCTCAATTCTCAAGATTTATAAGACCAGGATATGTTAGAATTGGCTCAAACTATGGTTCTTCATCTACAGTAACTAACGTAGCATTTAAAGATACAGAAACAGGAAAAATTGTTATGGTAGTTACTAATCAAACAGATGAAAAACAAGCTTTTAAAATAGTTTGTGATGGAACACAGATAATAGGAAATATTCCAGCTAAGAATGTTGCAACTTATGAATGGACTCCACTTAGTGGAATTAATCCTATAGATAAGGAAGTTAGTAGTACTAATTATTCAGGAATAAGTAATGACGGAGCAGGTATTGGTGGAGATGATAAAGACTATATAGGAAATTTAAAAGACGGTTCTTGGATTGACTATATGGTAGATGTAAAAGAAGCAGGGCAATATAATGTAGTTTATGAAGTTGCTACAGCTTATAATAATGATAAGTCAATAACAATGCTTCAAGGAGATAATGTTCTTGGAAAAGTAGATTTCGTTAATAACTGGAGTGATGAAAGTAATTCAACTTGGGCATGGTGGGATTTCTTTAAGGTACAACATTCAGTTAAGTTTGATAATACAGGAATTCAAAAGATTAGGATAAAAATTGGACAAGGTGAGTTTAATTTAAAATCTATAAGATTTGAAAAGGTAAAGGAAATTCACGAGATTCCAGGAAAAATAGCAGCTAATAACTTTATGGATTCAAAGGGAGTAATAGTAGAAAACGGAAATATTGGTTATTTTGGAAGTGGAGATAAATTATCATACAAAGTAAATGCTCAATCTGCTGGAGATTATAAGTTAAATATGAACTTATCATCAAATAATGGAGAAAATCCAAGCTTTAATATTTATTCTAATGATTCATTACTTAAAAAGGTGGATGTAAATTCTACTGGAGATATAAACAGATACGAATATAAGGATTGTGGTGTAATTCATTTAGAGGCTGGAGAACAAATTATAACAGTGGAAGCATTATCGGATTTTAATTTAAGAGAATTAGTTTTTGGTACTGCAATAAGTGTAGAAGTACTACAAGATATACAAGAAGAAAATGAAAATGAAAAGCAAATAGAAGTTTTATTAATTGATGGAGAGTTTAAGAATTCTTTAAGTAAAGAGTATTTCACGTTGATAAACTTACCAGTAGGTGTAGACTTTGAAGTTAACAGGATTGATAATAAAAAGGCTATATTAACTTTAAAAGGAAATAGAACAGTTGATTATGACTACGATAGGGATGTAGTAGTTAAGGTGAAATCTGAGGCAATAGATGGTGCTACTTCTTCTTATTTAGTAGAAGATAGTTTTAGTATAACTGCTAAAAATGACAAGGAAGTATTAACTATAGATAAAGAATCTATTCCTATGGGAACAAGTTCTATAATGTTAAATTTAGAGGGTGGAACATTTATAAATAATGAAGAATTATTTAGTGGTATAGAATTATCAGGAGATGCTTCAGAGTATATAAAGATTAAGAGCTTTGAAAGGATTAATGGATCAATAAAGTTAAATTTAGAATGGACTAAGGCATACTATGAGAACTTAGAGTTAACTGTAACAGTTCCTCATACTGCTTATTCAGATTCTAATAATGAGGATTTAAGTGCTAAGGTTATTTGCCAAGGTAGTTCAGAGAATCCAGATGCCATTAAATTAGATAAAAAGTTAACTTTAAAAGAGAGTGATGCTTATAGAAATAAAGGATCTATATCATCTAATGTAAAAGCTGGAAATAGGGTAGACTTCTATTTAGATGTAAAGGAAGCAGGAGAATATACAGTAATTTATGATGTATATAATTCATCTGCTGTAGACAATGCTATAAAGATAAGTGGAGGGGTAGGAACAGGGGTTACTGGAAACCTATCAAGTATATCTTTAGGAAACTTCTGGAGCAAGACACTATCAATTAAAGATACTATAAGGCTTGAAAAAGGAGAACAAACACTTAGAATTGAGACTAATAACGCTGGATTTGAAATTAAAGGAATAACTATAGAAAAGAAAGCAGATGCACAAATGGTAAACGCTACAGTATCTGGAGAAGAGACTATAGTTAAAGCTGATAGTTTCTATCAAGGATCTAATAATAAAGCGTATGCAATTGAAAATAAAAATGGAATGAATAATATTGGATGCACAGTTCCAGGAGCATATTTAGATTATTTTGTTAATGTATCAAAATCAGGTATGTATAGAGTAAGTTATAATTATGCTACAAGTTCAAATGGAGCACCAAGTGCTATAATTCAACAAGTAATTAATAATGAAGCGAAGACACTTGGAGTAACAACATTAAGCTCTACAGAGTCATGGGAGAATTTTAAATATTCAGATTCTATATTTGTAAATCTTCAAGAAGGTGAACAAGTAATTAGAGTACTTGTAGACGGAGATGGATTTAACTATAGAGACATTAAGTTTGAATATGTATTAGATAAAGAAGCACCAGTTTTAGATGGAAAAGATGGTGTGGTAGAAGCTAAGTCAGATCTTTCATCTTTAGATTTAATAAAAATTCTAGGTATAAGTGCTATTGATAAAATAGAAGGAGATATAACTAGTAAAGTTCAGATAGATACAAGTAAGGTAAATATCAACAAGGTTGGTAAATATGAAGTTAAGGTGAATGTATCTGATTCATCTGGCAATAAAGCAAATGAGCTAACTTTAGTTTTAGAAGTTAAAAATGATATAACTAAACCAACTATTGATGGTAGCAATATTACACTTCCAGTTGGATCTACTTTTGATCCAATAAAAGATTTAAAGTTAAGTGTAATTGATAATATTGATGGTGATATTACTAAAAAGGCTGGTATATCTCATAATGTTGATACTAATAAGCAAGGAATTTACACAGTTACTGTAGTAGTAGAAGATAATGAAGGAAATAAGGCAGAAAGAACCTTTGTTGTTAGAGTTTTAGAGACAGGAATTATTAACGCAGGAGATATTACCATAGAAGTAGGCAATATATTTGATGCTCTAGATGGGGTAACAGCTGAAGATATGGATGGTTCAGATATAACAAGTTCTATAGAAGTTATTTCTAACAATGTTGATACAAATGTAGCTGGTGAATATGAAGTAGTATATAAAGTAGTAGATATGGAAGGAAATATTATTACTAAATCTATAAAGGTTAAGGTTGTTGAAAAAGGAACTTCAGATGGTGGTGAAGATAATACAGATAAGCCATCTAGTGGAGACGATAATGAAGGTGGAAGTAAACCATCTGATGAGAATAACCATCAAGGAGATAACAGTGATTCTGTTAAAACAGGAGATGCTAATAATTATGGAGGTAATATATTGGCATTAGCATTATCATTGATTTGTATGTTATTCTTTATAAAAAGAAAATAATAAAATAGAGAAAAACTCTGCGTTCTAGCAGAGTTTTTCTTATAAGTGCGCCCAGCATGGGCGTACACTAATCGGTGAAAGTCCGTAACGGGGGCTGATAGTGCCAACCGTATAGCTTA
>OIFK01000721.1_pt1 | contig 9932 bp, 10 predicted proteins | sample 1582071 | NCBI WGS metagenome assembly OIFK01 (sample SAMN07501052, study PRJEB24779) | human gut metagenome | isolation source: stool | host: human infant | place: USA: Pittsburgh, PA | reverse complement strand
AAGCGCAGCCTTTCTCAGAACGCGCTCAGCCATATGTGGTACAGCGAAATCAGCGAATGGCGAAGTGGGGTGTCGGTGGCCGTAAGCAATTGCTCCATGCGGCGCGCGATCGTGCTGCTGATGAGGTCCAGTTATATTTACCCGGTATCGCATAGTTATCGATAAGCCCACGCTAGTGGGTTCTGTCGTTCGCTTCTATCCCTGCTAGGATTTGTCCAAACTAATCAATGGGGATAGGGATATGAAAAAGGTTTTGATGGCGGCATTCTTGGCCGCTTAGTCGTTTGTCATTGCAGGCTGCGCACCTAAGCCACCTTCTCAAGTGGAAATATCCACTGCAAATTACGGCACTTTGCCGAATGACTATCAGCAACAAATTAAAAAACACATGGCATCTATTCTGAAAGACCCGGAGTCTGCTCGATATACGTTTGAACCTCCCTTCAAAGGTTATTCGCAGGATGGCTCCCTTTCTTCGACGAGTGGAGGCGTGACGTATGGCCAAGTTGTCGGTGTGCAGGTTAATGCAAAAAACAGTTATGGCGGATATACAGGAAATCAACTTTATGTGTTTATGTTCTCTAATGGGGTGATGTATGACTCCACAGCAAACTTCCAGTTTGGAAGGGTTAAGCGAGTCCCGTAAACAATGATGAACTGATTTAAACCCCGCATTGACGGGGTTTTTTATTGCCTGGAGAAAATATGTCGCAAGGTGAAAAAGTAGGTAGCCTTTATATCGAAATCGAAGCTGATACCGCTAAGCTTTTGGCTGGAGAGCGACAGGCTAACAAATCATTAAACGCAATCGGTAACAGCGCCGATAATGCCTCGAAAAAATTTGAACAACTGCAAAAAAGCCTTAATAAAGTCGCTAGAGCTGTTGCTGCATCTATTGTCGTTGATTGGGGAAGAGCATTCCTTGTTGTTGCAGATAATATGAGTCAGTTAAATGCGAGAGTTGAAAGATTAACTGAAAGTGCATCATCTGCCTCTCAAACCATGCAAAGTCTTATGCGAGTTAGCTCATCGACAGGCGGGTCTATACCCACATCATCAGCAAAGCTGGCTTTGATAACAGCCCGGTGATGTAATGTTTGCTCTGGTTGATGTGAACAGCTTCTATGCGAGCTGCGAAACCATTTTCAGGCCGGATCTGCGAGGGAAGCCAGTTGTCGTATTGTCCAATAACGATGGTTGCGTGATAGCGCGTTCTGCCGAGGCCAAGAAACTTGGCATCAAGATGGGGGATCCGTACTTCAAATGCAAAGAGCAGTTCCGCCGGCATCGAGTGGTTTGCTTCAGTTCGAACTATGAACTCTACGCTGACATGAGCAACCGGGTCATGGCGACACTTGAGGAAATGTGCCCCCGGGTAGAAATTTACAGTATTGATGAGGCCTTTTGCGATCTCACTGGTGTACGTAATTGCCGTGTGCTGGAAGAGTTCGGACATGAGTTAAAAGATACCGTTTACCGCAATACCAGGCTCCCGGTCGGGGGGGGATCGCACAAACAAAGACGCTGGCAAAACTCGCCAATCATGCGGCGAAAACATGGAAAGCCACTGGCGGAGTAGTTGACCTGTCGAATGTGGAAAGACAGCGCAAATTAATGGCTTTACTCCCGGTTGATGAGGTGTGGGGTGTTGGTCGACGGATTAGCAAAAAACTTGAGGCTATGGGGATAAAAACCGTCCTGCAGCTAGTTGATACGGATATCCGCTTTATCCGTAAGCACTTCAACGTTGTGCTTGAGAGAACCGTGCGGGAGCATCGCGGCGAGCCGTGTCTTGAGCTGGAAGAGTTTGCGCCAGTGAAACAGGAAATAGTCTGCAGCCGGTCGTTCGGGGAGCGCATTACCACCTATGAACAAATGCGCCAGGCTATCTGTTCATATGCGGCCAGAGGCGCAGAGAAACTTCGTGGAGAGCATCAATACTGCCGACACATATCGGCGTTCGTGAAGACGTCGCCGTTTGCGCTGAACGAAAAATACTACGGTAACAGCGGATCCATCAAGTTGCTGACGCCAACGCAGAATAGCCGGGATATCATCAATGCCGCGGTAAAGTGTCTTGATGCTATATGGGTAGACGGACACCGGTATCAGAAAGCGGGGATCATGCTCGGTGATTTCTATAGCCAGGGTGTCGCGCAGCTGAACCTGTTTGACGAGAATGCGCCACGGCAGAACAGCGAGAAACTGATGGAAGTTCTCGACCACCTAAACGCAAAGGATGGGAGGGGAACTCTCTATTTTGCTGGACAGGGGATTCAGGCCACCTGGCAGATAAAGAGAGAAATGCTTTCGCCTCGATAAACGACACGTATTACTGATCTGCTCAAAGTTACATAGTTTATTTACTTTTCTCTTTGCGAGTTAAAATTTCAATGCCTTTAAAATCATCTGTTTTGAAAATGTATATACCATCAGACATTTTTTTATCAAAAATTTGCTTTGTGATTATATTTTCACCATAGATTCTCAAGATCGCGTATTCATTATTTTTTAATGTAAAGGTATCAAATGAGACTTGTAATCTGGCACTGTAAGTGCCACAACTCATGATAAAAAAAGTGCAAGGAAAAAATAACCAAAAAAACATCCCTGTAATATCGTGAATTTTTTCAGATAAAGGTTTTATGTGTTTTGAAGGGGACTCATTCTTCTTCTCACTTCTCATAAAATAAAATAACAAAGAGAATGCTATCCATGCACTTAGAGTTTTAATAAGAACACCTTTAGTGAGTTCTCCAAGGAGATAAATATTCAATAGAGCAAATATTGCAAGTGAAAATATAAATGAGGACACAACTGCAAGTTGATATTTACCAAGCATTCTTGTTGTTACAATATACGGAAAGGTGCATGCGAAGAAAGCTATGACTGTGGCAAAAAAAAGGAATATTGAAGTTGATATAATGTTACCTAATGATATTGATATTAACTCAATAGGAATGCCAGACTGCCGAGCATATCCTGCTTCAAAAAAATATGCTGCTACGTAGCAACTTGCAGTTAATATTGCAACAGTAAGTCCATCGCTTTTTTTTAAATAGCTTAACATAATGTAATTTCCCTTTAGCTGCATTTATAGTAGGTAGTATAAAACATATTCCGTGAAAATTATATTATTGGTTTTATAAAGCATCAAGCAACCATGAAACTTGGTTTTTGACATTTCCTACAGCGCGGGATACTGGATGCCATTTAAACTTGTCGGCGGGCACTGCTCCGTCGGCTGCTATCTTTTCGGCTTCTTTCCCTCCTATATCCTGTCTCATCCATTCCCTGGCTGCTTCTGGTGAAAGTACCAGTGGTCGGCGGTCGTGAATGTCTAACAACCCTTTATCTGCAGCCGCGGTGATAATCAGAAAGCCTTCTGCTTCATCACCGCGTTCAAATGGTGTGCTTCCGATTGCTGCCATGAATATCGGCTGGCCATCGGAACGATGGATAAAGTAGGGCTGCTTCTTGTCGCCTTCTTTCTTCCATTCGAACCAACCATCAGCAAAGCAGATCGCCCGGCCATGTTGCCAGAGAGGTTTAAACATTCTGCTGTTGGCCGCCGTTTCGACGCGTGCGTTAATCAGAGGTGGTTTTTCCCACCATCCTGGCGCATAACCCCAGAAGACCGGATCAATATGCAATTGTTCGTCGCGTTCGCTCAGTAGTAAAACCTTGGTGCCTGGCGCGACGTTGTATCGACCAATCGGTTCCGGGTCATATGCGATGTCACGATCGGCTTCATCGGCAAGGTAGGAAAGATAATCTTCACGGGTCATTGACTGGGAAAAGCGTCCGCACATATCAACCTCCAGTGGTCAGACTGAAAGTATAGGCGTCACTAATGAGTTCTGGACGAAGCCGTAAGCTTAAAAAAGAGAGGAATCACGAAAGAGTGCTGCGCACCGAAAATCCATGATTAACGCGAAAGAGGATGCCATGCGATGGGGAAGAGGTAAACGGCGTTACTTTTAATCTGGAAAGCTGCTCGCAGAATTTTTAATGGGGCATGTATGGGGCAAAAAATTAGCGCAAAACAACTCAAAACCTCATAAGGCATCGATTCGTCTTGCGCTAATGCATTGCTTACACACTACATCCGCATTACTTCAACGCACCTTGCTTTTAAACTGATGCCTGTTTTAAACAAACCAGACTGGGCGCAATAAGCGCGTCAAAATATTAAAACCGGGCATTCCCTGCCTGCGCGGCCCGGTTCTTTATTCGCATTAATATCCCATCATTCTCAATGCCAGCCAGATAATCCCCGCCCACAATAAAGCGCATGGAAAAATAACAACACTAAGCGAACGCCAGCCGTTTCTACTCATCGGAAACCCCACATTTAAGTCATCATCACCAGGTGTGTTTGGCATTTCATCATCGGCGCGGGGGCGGGGAACTTTAGGAATATTTGTAAAGCAGATGTAGAAAAAAATAGACCCGGCGCGGTGGCCGGGCTGAAAGGGCGTTGACGAGCTGCCAGGTTACCCCGGCGCGGTGACTGCTTGCGGCGATCAGATGGGCAGGAAACTCATCATTAAATACGCGACGACAATGCAGATTAGCGTCATATACCAGACTATGCTCATGGTGACTTATCCCATTTCAGACTCAAACAAGACGAGCCTTTCGGATAACGACTTTAAACATCCGGACGTCGATGATCAACCGCTTGCGCATCAGGGGATTAGCTTTTCTTTGCGTGGAACAGGCCGTCTTCGCCGTGGCTTTCATCCTCAACCCAGAAGTTAATATTGAACTGGGCATCATCGCTGAGCTCGATACGGTGCCAATACTGCGGTGGGCTGGTGGCGAACTGCCCGGCGTTAATGACGACCTTCACCTCCGGCTCGGTAGCCTGCTCGTCATGAAAACCGTAGTAAGTTACCGTTCCTTCCATGACGCACAGCTGACCGAAAACGTCAGCGGCAGTATTGTGATGGGTGAGCAGCGCCGCCGGAACATTTTCCTTAGTGAAGAACGGAGTGGAGCGTTTAACTTTCCAGTTAGCCGGGATACGCAGGTGAGACATGGTGAGCTCCTCAGTGGATGCATATAAGATGTATTTAATATGCATCTTTAAAGGGACGTCGTCAACTTACAGGCATAAAAAACGCCCCCGAAGGAGCGTGTACTATCTGGCAGGATAACTTAACGGCCGAACAGATCGCGTTTTTTAGCCTTAAATGGCTGAGCGATCAGTACCAGCAGACCGATGACCAGATAAGCGGCAAAGATGCCTACCAGCCACTGCGGCATCTCCAGCGTCAGGAATTCCCACTGGCGCACGGAGCAGTCGCCGGTGGCGACGAATACCTGCGGCAGCCATTTATCCAGCGGCAGCCACGTCGGGAAACGCGCGGCGAAATCGCAGGTCTGGAACGGAGAAGGGTGCAGCTGAATCATGGTGTGCTCCCAGGCTAACTGTAGACCGCGCAGAGCGCTGTATAGCCAGATCAGCAGCGCGACGTAGCGCAACGGAGTTTTCGGCGCGATAGCGCCCACCAGACCGGCGCCCATAATGCCAAACAGAGCGCAGCGTTCATAAATACACAACACGCAGGGCTGCAGCAGCATCACGTGCTGGAACCACAGCGCCACTAATTCAAGTATAAAAGCGGTTAACGCCATCAAGAGCCAGGCGCCGCGTCCCCGTGAGCACTGGTTTAAGTATTGCAACATAATCATTTCCCTGGAACATGCTAAATCATGGCAGTGTAAACGAAAACTACCGCGACGCCATCCGCTAGTCGGAAAATATTACGTAAATGAATATTCGTTACCCGGGGTGAACCCGGGTAACGGGCTGCGCAATTACGGCAGTATTGGGGTGGTCAACCAGCCGTGGCTGAGCATCCACTGGGTGGCCGGCATCAACAGGGTTTCGACGCACAGCAGGCCGACCAGCGTTAACACGATGGTATAAGGCAGCGCCATCCACACCATTCTGCCATAAGAGAGGCGGATCAGCGGCGCCAGCGCCGAGGTCAACAGGAACAGAAACGCCGCCTGGCCATTGGGGGTGGCGACGGAAGGCAGGTTAGTACCGGTATTAATGGCGACCGCCAGCATTTCAAACTGCTGCAGGCTGATAACGCCATGCTCCAGCGCCGCTTTTGCTTCGTTGATATAGACCGTACCGACAAAGACGTTATCGGAGATGGACGACAGCAGGCCGTTAAACAGATAGAACAGCGATAGCTGAGCGTGCGGCGAAGCCTGCAGGACGAACTCAATCACTGGGGCAAACAGATGCTGATCGATAATCACCGCCACGATGGCGAAAAACACCGTCAGCAGGGCGGTAAACGGCAGCGCTTCGGTAAAGGCTTTACCGATGGCGTGCTCGTCGGTCACGCCGGAAAAGGTGGTTGCCAGCACGATGACGGAGAGGCCAATCAGGCCAACTTCCGCCAGATGCAGGGCGAGGGCGGCAATCAGCCACACGCCGATGATCCCCTGGGCGATAAGGCGCATCCGATCCTGGCGGCTACGGCTCTGGCGGCTACGGTCGTCGAAATCCTGCAGGACTTTGCGCACCGGTATTGGCAGCGGCTCGCCGTAGCCGAACAGACGAAATTTTTCCAGCAGCAGGCAGGTCATCAGGCCGCACAGGATAACCGGCAGGGTTACTGGCGACATCCGGATAAAGAACTCACCGAAGTGCCAGCCGGCGGCTTTGGCGATAATCAGGTTCTGCGGTTCGCCGACCATGGTCATCACGCCGCCGAGGGCGGTACCGACGCCGGCGTGCATCATCAGGCTGCGTAAAAAGCTGCGGAACTGTTCGAGCACGTCGCGGTAATGCTGATCGATGTGGCTGTCATCAAGCATGTCGTTATCATCAGGCCGCGCGGAGGCGACGCGATGATAAATGCCGTAAAAGCCTACTGCCACGCTAATGACCACCGCCACAACGGTGAGCGCGTCGAGGAAGGCGGAGAGAAAAGCGGCCGCTAGGCAGAAGGCCAGCGACAGCAGCATCTTGCTGCGGATCCCCAGCAACAGACGGGTAAAAATAAACAGCAATAGCTGCTTCATGAAATAGATCCCGGCCACCATAAACATCAGCAACAGCAGGACTTCGAGATTATTGGCTATCTCTTCGCGGATATGTTCGGGGCTGGTCATACCGATCAGCACCGCTTCTATCGCCAGCAGGCCGCCAGGCAGTAGCGGGTAGCATTTGAGCGCCATCGCCAGGGTGAAGATAAACTCCACCACTAACAGCCAACCGGCAACAAATGGTTGCAGATAAAACGCCAGCGGGTTAACCACCAGGAAGATAATCAGGAGAAGCTTGTACCAGTCTGGCGACTGGCCAAGAAAATTGCGCCACAGGGCGCGGCCATAAGACATTTCCACGACAGAGGTCCTTCCGTCAAACAACATGATTTTATGCGTAACTATTGCAAGATTACCAGTTGAGTAAAAAGGGAAGCAACTTTCTTCGCGGCGCATGACAGGTAATGGAAGGCGTTAAGCAAAAGCTGAAAATGAAACGGCGATCCCCTTTTAATTACTTTCAGATGCTATCTGGCGTATGACTGCTCTGGTATGATGAGTGCAATTTGCAACGCTGTGTAATGGAAATCTTACTATGGTCATTAAGGCGCAAAGCCCTGCGGGTTTCGCGGAAGAGTACATCATTGAAAGTATCTGGAATAACCGTTTCCCGCCTGGATCTATTCTCCCTGCTGAACGTGAACTTTCTGAACTGATTGGTGTGACCCGAACAACTCTGCGCGAAGTGTTGCAACGTCTGGCCCGTGATGGCTGGCTGACTATCCAGCACGGTAAACCGACGAAGGTGAACAACTTCTGGGAAACCTCCGGACTGAATATTCTTGAGACGCTGGCGCGCCTCGACCACGATAGCGTACCGCAACTGATTGATAACTTGCTGTCGGTGCGAACCAATATCTCGACGATTTTTATTCGTACCGCCTTCCGCCAGCACCCGGACAAAGCGCTGGAGGTACTGTCTACCGCCCGTGAAGTTGAAGATCATGCCGACGCTTTCGCCGAACTGGATTACAACATCTTCCGCGGTCTGGCGTTTGCCTCCGGCAACCCGATCTACGGTCTGATCCTCAACGGCATGAAGGGGCTGTATACCCGCATTGGCCGTCACTATTTTGCTAATCCGGAAGCGCGTAGCCTGGCGCTGGGTTTCTATCACCAGTTGGCGAAAGTGTGCGAAGAGAGTCAGCACGATAAAGTGTACGAAATCGTCCGCGCCTATGGCCACAACAGCGGCGAGATCTGGCATCGGATGCAAAAAACGCTGCCCGGCGATTTAGCCATTAATATGCGCTAAGTACGGCTCACTCTATAAAAATGCCCGGATAATCCGGGCATTTTTTTCAGCCTTACAGCGCGTTCTGCCGCGGCGGCGTGCGATCCAACAGCTCAACGCTGCCGTCGGCATTCTGCTGCTCAAGGATCACGTCAAAGCCCCACAGGCGGTGAACGTGTTTGAGTACCTCGCGGCGGCTCTTATCCAGCGGCACGCGGTTGTGCGGCACATAGCGCAGCGTCAACGAACGGTCGCCGCGCAGGTCAACGTTCCAGACCTGAATATTCGGTTCGAGGTTGCTGAGGTTATACTGCGCCGACAGCTTAGAACGAATTTCCCGATAGCCTTCCTCATTATGAATGGCGGAAATCTCCAGGTAATTATTGTGGTCGTCGTCGAGTACGGTGAACAAGCGGAAATCGCGCATCACCTTCGGTGACAGGAACTGGCTGATAAAACTCTCATCTTTAAAATCGCGCATGGCGAAATGCAGCGTCTCCAGCCAATCGGAACCGGCGATATCCGGGAACCAGTAGCGATCTTCTTCCGTTGGCGACTGGCAGATACGTTTAATATCCTGGAACATGGCGAAACCCAGCGCGTAGGGGTTGATCCCGCTGTACCACGGGCTGTTGTAGGGCGGCTGGAACACCACGTTGGTGTGGCTGTGCAGAAACTCCAGCATAAAGCGCTCTGTCACTTTTCCTTCGTCATACAGATGATTGAGGATGGTGTAGTGCCAGAATGTCGCCCAACCCTCGTTCATAACCTGAGTCTGCTTCTGCGGATAAAAATACTGGCTGACCTTACGCACGATACGCAGGATCTCGCGCTGCCAGGACTCAAGCAGCGGCGCGTTCTTCTCCATGAAGTACAGCAGGTTCTCTTGCGGTTCGGAAGGATAACGGCGGCTCGCCTCGATGGCTTTTTCCTCTTCCCGTTTTGGCAGAGTACGCCACAGCATGTTCACCTGGCTTTGCAGATACTCTTCGCGGCTTTTCTGTCGCGCCTTCTCCTCCTGCAGCGATATTTTCTGCGGGCGTTTGTAGCGGTCGACACCGTAGTTCATTAGCGCATGGCAGGAGTCGAGCAATTTTTCGACTTCATCGACGCCGTAGCGCTCTTCACATTCGGTAATGTATTTACGCGCGAATATAAGGTAGTCGATGATTGAGCTGGCATCGGTCCAGCTGCGGAACAGATAGTTGTTTTTAAAGAAGGAGTTGTGCCCATAACAGGCGTGCGCCATCACCAGCGCCTGCATGGTAATGGTGTTCTCCTCCATCAAATAAGCGATACAAGGGTTGGAGTTAATGACTATCTCATAGGCCAGACCTTGCTGACCGTGTTTATACGCCTGCTCGGTTTCGATAAATTTTTTGCCGAACGACCAGTGGGGATAGTTGATCGGCATCCCGACGCTGGAGTAGGCGTCCATCATTTGTTCGGAGGTGATCACCTCGATTTGATGCGGATAGGTGTCAAGACGATACAGCTTCGCCACCCGATCGACCTCGGCGAGATAGGTTTCCAGCAGTTCAAAAGTCCAGTCGGGTCCATCGCTTAAACGGGTGGTGTCCCTGTTCATGGAGTCAATCGTAGCCATTAGCGCGCCCTCGTT
>OIFK01000720.1_pt1 | contig 9946 bp, 10 predicted proteins | sample 1582071 | NCBI WGS metagenome assembly OIFK01 (sample SAMN07501052, study PRJEB24779) | human gut metagenome | isolation source: stool | host: human infant | place: USA: Pittsburgh, PA | reverse complement strand
TAGAGATTCGAACTCTAGAACCCTTTCGGGTCGCCGGTTTTCAAGACCGGTGCCTTCAACCGCTCGGCCACGCTTCCTAAGTGAGGCGAACTATAAACACCTCACCGCGCGCTGTAAAGAGTACGCGCATTCGTTCGCTTTAAAAATAGCCAAAATGCGTTTAATCGGTTGAATAGACGACAGATTGGCCGTTTTGGCAGCATAATATCCACCGCGGATCGTTAGTGCTTTTTGATGTACATATCTTTGGTGTAGTAGTACCCGAGCTTGTCTGGCGTGAAGCCCCCTACCCACGGTTTCACCAGGTGCGTGCGCACGTAATGATAAACAGGGATCGCCGGGACATCGCGTCCCAGCAGATCTTCTGCCTGCTGGTAGAATTTACCGCGCTCCTCCGCCGTTTTCGATTTCGCCGCGTTCACCAGTGCCCGATCGTAGTCCGGATTGCTGTACTGAGTGGTGTTTTGGCTGTCCCCGGTACGGAAGTTGTTCAGGAAGGTTGCCGCATCGTCGTAATCGGCAATCCAGGCGTAGCGTACCGCGTCAAAGTTATGGGTGTGCATGGTATCAAGCATGGTTTTCCACTCCTGATTTTGCAGCTTCGCCTCCACGCCGAGGTTCTTCTTCCACATTGAGCTGGCGGCAATGGCAATACGCTGGTGCGATTCCGAGGTGTTATAGAGGAGATTAAAGCTGAGCGGATGGCTGTCGTTAAATCCGGCTTCGGCCAGCAGCTTTTTCGCCTCGGCAATGCGTTTATCCATCGGCCAGCTGGCGTAATCCGGATTCTGGAGCTTGACGCCGCCAATATCCGGCTGGCTGATGAGCCATGCCGGGCGCTGACCCTGCCCTAATACTTTATCGGCGATGATGTCTTTATCCAGCGCCAGATTCAGCGCCTTACGCACGCGGGCGTCGTTGAACGGCGGCCGGGTGGTGTTGAATTCGTAATAATAGGTGGCAAGCTGCGGCGATACATCCAGCTCGCTCCCCAGCGTTTTCTTCAGCTGAGCAAACTGGTTGATCGGCACCGTGTAGACAATGTCGATTTCGCCCGCTTTGTAGCGGTTAACGTCAGCAGCTTCAGAGGAAATGGGCAGATAGGTCACCTTGTTAATGACGGTATGTTCGTTATCCCAATATTTCGGGTTACGCACCGCCACAATGCGTTCGTTAACCACCCACTGTGACAGTTTATAGGCCCCGCTGCTGACGAAGTGCTCCGGTTTGGTCCACTTATCACCGAAACGGCCTACCAGGACTTTATCAATTGGCACCAGAGACGGGTGAGCCAGCATCGCCAGGAAAGCGGCGTTAGGTTGCGTGAGCGTCACTTCCAGCGTGGTGTCATTGATGGCTTTCACCCCCAGCGACTCGGGCGCTTTTTTGCCTTCTGCGATATCAGTGCCGTTGACGATACGCATACTACCGGGATAGCTGGCATACGGAGAGGCGGTTTTCGGGTCGACCAGCCGCTGCCAGCTCCAGACAATATCTTCCGCGGTGATGGGGGTTCCATCGCTCCAGGTAATGCCCGGGCGCAGATGGAACGTCCAGACGGTGTTGTCTTTATTTTCCCATTTCTCCGCCAGGCGCGGCTGGATTTCACCTGCCGGAGAGACGCTGACCAGCCCGTCGAATAAATCGCTGATAATATTGAATTCGACATCGCTTTCGACTTTATGCGGGTCGAGCGAGGCGGGTTCACTGCCGTTGTTCCTGACCAGTTCCTGCTTATCTGCCAGCTGGGTTCCTGCCGGCACCTTAGCCGCCCAGGTTGCCGTGCTGGCGCACAGGATCCCTGCGGTTAACAAAGAGAGTGTAAAGTGCGTGCGTGTTTGTGGTTTCATTTCCTTCGCCTTATTGTCTGTTTTTATGACGATCCGGAAATAACTCTTAGCGGCCTTAGGGAAATAACGCAATATTTTTCAGTGACCTATAAGAGGTTGATCTGAATACGCCCTACAAACCGCACTTCATTCTGAGTACAAAGGCTTTGCCAGAATAAAAAACCAGCATAATCCCTAAGGGGCTGAGTAAAGATGGGTAAAACCACTTTGCGTCTGCCGCGCCGTTTCCTATTCTTTGCGCTAATTACATCTGTCATAAGAGAGTGACTCATGGATCGTATAATTACTTCTTCACGCGACCGCACATCGCTACTCAGCACCCATAAGGTGCTGCGCAATACCTATTTCATGCTCAGCCTGACGCTGGCGTTTTCGGCGATCACCGCAACGGCCAGCACCGTACTGATGCTGCCTTCTCCAGGCCTGATCCTGACGCTGGTGGGTATGTACGGTCTGATGTTCCTGACCTACAAAACCGCGGATAAACCGGTGGGGATTCTCTCCGCGTTCGCCTTTACCGGCTTCCTGGGCTACATTTTGGGGCCAATCCTGAATGCCTATCTGTCTGCCGGAATGGGCGACGTGATTGGTATGGCGCTGGGCGGTACCGCGCTGGTGTTCTTCTGCTGCTCGGCCTACGTGCTGACCACCCGTAAGGACATGTCCTTCCTTGGCGGTATGCTGATGGCGGGTATCGTGATTGTACTGGTCGGTATGCTGGCGAACATCTTCCTGCAATTGCCTGCGCTGCATCTGGCAATCAGCGCGGTGTTTATCCTGATTTCATCCGGCGCAATCCTGTATGAAACCAGCAACATCATTCACGGCGGTGAGACGAACTATATCCGCGCCACCGTGAGCCTGTATGTGTCGCTGTACAACATTTTTGTCAGCCTGCTGAGCATCCTGGGCTTCGCCAGCCGCGATTAACTCACCGTGCTGTGAACAGGGCCCCGCTTATGCGGGGCTTTGTTTTTTTGGTAGACTGAGGCGGTTTTTGACTAAAGCGTGAATGAATATGTTGAGTTTTGAAGGCAAAGAGATCGAAACCGATAACGACGGTTATCTGAAAGAGAGCAGCCAGTGGAGCGAAGCGCTGGCGGAGAAAATTGCGGATAACGAAGGAATTACCCTCTCCCCGGAACACTGGGAAGTGGTGCGCTTCGTGCGAGAATTTTACCTTGAATTCAACACGTCGCCAGCTATCCGCATGCTGGTCAAAGCCATGGCGAATAAATTTGGCGAAGAGAAAGGCAACAGCCGTTATCTGTATCGCCTGTTTCCGAAAGGCCCGGCTAAACAGGCGACAAAAATCGCCGGCCTGCCAAAGCCGGTAAAATGCATTTAATAGCGAATACTGAAGTCAGCGTATTCCCGGTCGGGTTGATGCGGTTCCGTTAGCACCTTATCAACCCGCGCGCTGCGCGGCCCGCCCGCTTTCAGCCACGCCACCAGCTTCTCAACCCGATCCGCCTCACCGCAGGCCACAACCTCCACGCTGCCATCATCCATGTTACGCGCATACCCCGTCAGCCCGAGCTGAAGGGCTTCGCGCTGGGTGCTGTAGCGGAATCCGACGCCCTGTACAAGGCCATGGACCCAGGCAATGGTGCAAACATTTGACATCATCCTTCTCCTTATCCGACTGGCGCGTTGCATTTCCTCACTGAAGTCGGGAAAATGGCGGCCATTTCATTGGAATCGACAGAATAGCAAATTATGAGTGTACGTTTAGTGTTAGCCAAAGGGCGCGAGAAGTCATTACTGCGCCGTCATCCCTGGGTCTTTTCCGGCGCGGTTGCCCGCATGGAAGGTAAAGCCAGCCTCGGTGAAACCATCGATATTGTTGACCATCAGGGGAAATGGTTAGCACGCGGCGCATACTCGCCTGCATCTCAGATCCGCGCGCGCGTCTGGACGTTCGATAAAGAAGAAGCCATCGATATCGACTTCTTTGTCCGTCGTCTGCAACAGGCGCAGCAGTGGCGTGAGTGGCTGGCAAAGCGTGACGGGCTGGACAGCTATCGTCTGATTGCCGGAGAGTCCGACGGGCTGCCGGGCGTGACCATTGACCGCTTCGGCAATTTCCTGGTGTTGCAGCTGCTGAGCGCCGGGGCGGAATACCAGCGTGCCGCGCTGATTAGCGCCCTGCAAACCCTGTTCCCGGAATGTGCCATTTACGACCGCAGCGACGTGGCGGTACGTAAAAAAGAGGGCATGGAGCTGACGCAAGGCCCGGTCACCGGCGAACTGCCGCCTGCCCTGCTGCCTATTGAAGAGCATGGCATGAAGCTGCTGGTGGATATCCAGGGCGGCCATAAGACCGGTTATTACCTCGACCAGCGTGACAGCCGTCTGGCAACGCGCCAGTACGTTGCCGATAGGCGCGTGCTGAACTGCTTCTCTTATACCGGCGGCTTTGCGGTCTCTGCCCTGATGGGCGGCTGTGCCCAGGTTGTGAGCGTCGACACCTCACAGGAAGCGCTGGACGTGGCGAAACAGAACGTTGAGCTGAACAAGCTGGATCTGAGCAAAGCGGAGTTTGTGCGCGACGACGTGTTCAAACTGCTGCGTAAATACCGCGACCAGGGCGAGAAATTTGACGTTATCGTGATGGACCCACCTAAGTTTGTAGAAAATAAAAGCCAGCTGATGGGCGCTTGCCGTGGCTATAAAGACATTAACATGCTGGCGATCCAGCTGCTGAACCCGGGCGGCGTACTGCTGACGTTCTCCTGCTCTGGCCTGATGACGACAGATTTATTCCAAAAAATCATCGCCGATGCCGCAATAGATGCGGGTCGTGATGTACAATTTATAGAGCAGTTCCGTCAGGCCGCCGATCACCCGGTGATCGCTACCTACCCGGAAGGGCTGTATCTGAAAGGGTTTGCCTGTCGCGTCATGTAACTTGAAAAGAGAAATATTGCCCGCACATAGTGTGTATGTAATGTTTCCCGGGAGGTGACTATGATTGCCAGCAAATTCGGTATCGGCCAGCAGGTCCGCCACACCTTGCTCGGATATTTGGGTGTGGTCGTGGATATCGACCCGGAGTATTCCCTTGATGAACCGTCAGCAGACGATCTGGCCGTTGACGCAGAGCTTCGCGCCGCGCCCTGGTATCATGTGGTTATGGAGGGCGACGATGGTCAGCCTGTCCATACCTATCTTGCCGAAGCGCAGCTGAGTGGTGAACTACAGGATGAGCATCCGGAACAACCCACTATGGACGAGCTTGCTCAGACCATCCGCAAACAGTTACAGGCACCAAGACTGCGTAACTAAAGGTGTAAAAAAGCCCGTCAAACGGGCTTTTTTTATTTTGCCAGCCCCAGACGGGGAATATCGATTGCCGGACAGCGATCCATCACCACTTTCAGCCCGGCATCGCGTGCCAGCACGGCCGCCTGCTCATTAATCACGCCCAGTTGCATCCACAGCGTTTTCGCGCCAATGGCGATCGCTTCCTGCGCCACGCCCCAGGCCGCTTCTGAATTACGAAAAACGTCCACCATATCCACCTTTTCCGGCACGTCCGCGAGCGTCGCATAACCCTGCTGACCCAGCAGCGTTTTCCCCGCCACCTTCGGCGAGACCGGGATCACGTGATATCCCTGGTCCAGAAGGTATTTCATGACCCGATAGCTTGGGCGATCCGGTTTATCGCTCGCGCCGACCAGCGCGATAGTGCGCGTGGTCGTCAGAATCTCGACAATGTCGTTCTCTTTCATGCTGTGCCTCCTGGTTTTTTTCAAAGTGTACGTCAAAGCGAACATCTCAACCACGCATCCCATACAGAAGTATGAGGGCAAAACGGCAGAATATGTCTATATGTTAGTAAACGTGTTTATCGAAAAATTTTGATACATTCTTACCGGGTAGTTTGTCTACAGGAGTCAGCTATGAAAACCGGCATTGCCTGGGCTGTGGTTGCGTTAATCATGCCGGTTTGTGTTTTCGCAACTACTCTCAGACTCACAACCGACATTGACCTGCTGGTGCTGGACGGGAAAAAAGTCTCCAGCTCCCTGCTACGGGGCGCAGACAGCATCGAGCTGGATAACGGCCCGCATCAGCTGGTTTTTCGGGTGGAAAAGACCATTCGCCTCGCCGACGACGAACAGCAGGTGTACATTTCGCCTCCGTTGGTGGTCAGCTTTAATACCCAGCGTATCAGCCAGGTCAATTTTCGTCTCCCGCGCCTTGAGACAGAAAAGGAGTCACTGGCATTTGATGCCTCGCCGCGCATTGAACTGGTGGACGGGGATTCCATGCCCATCCCGGTAAAGCTGGATATTCTGGCGCTGACAAAAAGGCCAAAGGGAACTGACTATGAAGCGGACACCGAGACCTACAACAGGGCCAGCAGGCGCGCCTCGCTGCCCCAGTTCGCCACCATGATGGCGGATGACAGTACCCTGCTTTCGGGCGTATCGGAGCTGGATGTACTCCCCCCTCAGTCGCAGACCCTTACTGAGCAACGTCTCAAGTTCTGGTTCCAGAATGCCGATCCGGACACGCGCGCCCGTTTTCTGCAATGGGCAAAACAACAACCTTCGTCGTAAGCCACATTTTTTTGTCCTTTCTCTTGCAGCATCAGTCAGTTCCCGTCATCGTGTAGCGAGGTAACCTCACGGATAAGATTATGGAACTGACAACACGCACACTTCCGGCGCGCAAGCACATTGCTCTGGTTGCGCACGATCACTGTAAACAAATGCTGCTTAACTGGGTTCGTCGCCATCAGCCTCTTTTACAGCATCATGCCCTTTCTGCTACGGGAACAACCGGCAACCTGATCCACCGCGAAACCGGTCTGGAAGTGAATGCCATGCTGAGCGGCCCGATGGGGGGTGACCAGCAGGTAGGCGCTCAGATTTCAGAAGGTAAAATTGACGTTCTGATTTTCTTCTGGGATCCGCTGAACGCGGTTCCGCATGATCCGGACGTTAAAGCGCTGCTGCGTCTGGCGACGGTGTGGAACATTCCGGTAGCCACCAATCTTTCAACGGCAGATTTCATCATTGAATCGCCGCAGTTTAACGATCCGGTGGAGATTTTGATCCCGGATTATCAGCGTTATCTTGCGGAGAGACTGAAGTAGTTTTTTGCCCGGTGGCGCTGCGCTTACCGGGCCTACAGAATTTGCCCGGCGCGTTACGGCTTTCTCGCCACCGGCACGTCAATACTTTTCAAAATATCGACAAACACCGACGGCTCCTCTTTGTTGAACAAGAGCCACACGCGATGGCGCGCGCGGGTTATCGCCACGTACAGTAAACGCCGCTCCTCTGCATCCGGGAAATCTTCCGGAACAGGTAATAACGCCTCTTCCATCACGGATTCCCGCGCCGGCGCCGGGAAACCGTCGCTCCCCTCTTTTAGCCCCACCACAATCACGTAGTCGGCCTGCTGCCCTTTACTGGCATGAATGGTCATGAAATCGAGCTGTAGTTTTGGCCAGCGCGTCGCCGCTTTTTCCAGCGCCGTCGGCTTGAGGTGGTGGTAACGCGCCAGCACCAGAATTCGTTCATCCGGTTTCGCATAGCCGCTCAGTTTATCCAGCAGCGGTTCCAGCTGATCGTCCGCCAGCAGCGTGACGGCCTTTTTATCCCCAGACCTCAGGCTGTTAAGCGGTTTCGACAGCTGATGCGGGTTCTGCTGAATAAAACGGTTGGCTATTTCGCCAATCCGCGCGTTGAAGCGGTAGGTGGTGTCCAGATCGCTGCGATCGCCTTCCCCAAAATAGTGGTGGAAGGCTGTCGTGAGGGATAGTTGCGCCCCGCTGAAACGGTAGATAGCCTGCCAGTCATCGCCCACGGCAAACAGCGACGTGTGTTTATTCTGCGCCCGCAGCGCCGAAAGCAGCGCAGCGCGCTGCGGCGAGATATCCTGAAACTCATCCACCAGAATGTGTTTCCATGGGCTGACGAAGCGCCCTTTCTCCAGAATGATAATGGCCTGATGGATCAGCCCCGAAAAATCGACCGCGTTTTCGTCTTTCAGCGCGGTTTTCCACGCTTTCAGCATCGGCGCCATCAGCTTAACCCGCTTAGAAAACACAGCGCGGATCGCTTCCGGTGCGCTTTCTATCATCTCCGTCTGAGAGCCGCCGTGCATGCGCATCAGGCTTACCCACCGGTCGAGACGAGAGGCCAGCCGGCGCGCCAGCTTTTCATCCTGCCAGAAGCTGCCCTCCGGCACCTCCCAGTTGAGTTCCTCTTCAAGCCACTGACGCCAGCCTTTCGCCTGCGCCTTTTTTTCACTGCACTGCTGACGCCATGCCTTGATAAACAGCGTCTGGCGAGCCTGAGCGTCGTTCTCCAGCTTGCTGACAACAGGGACTTTTTTGCTGCCCTGTTGAATGATGTGTAAAGCGAGGGAGTGGAACGTGCGCGCCGAGATATCCTGGGTATGCAAACGCGCCTGAATGCGCTCATCCATCTCCTGCGCCGCCTTGCGACCAAAGGCCAGCAGCAAAATCTGGTCGGCAACCGCCTCGCCCGTTGTCAGAAGCCAGCCCGCGCGTGCCACCAGCACCGACGTTTTGCCGCTCCCGGCGCCTGCCAGCACTAAAAGAGACTGCTCGCCATTCACCACGGCGCGCGCCTGGGCAGGATTGAGGGGCGATGATTCCACCGTACTGAAAAAATCGGCATATTGCGTAAGCATCGCCTCAGTCCAGGCCTGGTTATGCGCCAGACGGCTTTTCTCGATATCGTTCAGCCAGGCCTGACACTTCCGCCACGCGTCGCGGCAGTTATCAAATTCCTCAAGCCGCGCCACCGGTAAAGGCAATGCCGTCAGCGCCTGGGCAATTTTTTGCTGAAGCCCGGCGGTTTGCTGGCGCGTCAGCCACTTCTGCTGCGTATTGCTTAGCGCGATATCGTCCAGCACCTGTTGCAGCACCTGTGCGGCTATCATGCTCATTTCCTGGCTCCACTGTTGCCAGCGCGTATTCAGATGGTAGTGGAAGCGTTGGGTTTCCGCCCACTCGGTCCCGTGAAGCCGCACCACTTTGTCTGCCGGCAAGACGAACTCCAGCTCCCCCCATACCAGCCCTCGTTTACAATGAATGGTCAGTAGCTGATTAAACGGAATAAGATATTCGTGGCGTTCCCCGGAGACTTTCACTCCCGCATTGAGAAGGACAACCTTGTCGTAAGGGTGCTGCGCCAGGCGTTTGCCCATTGAAGTTGCTTTCAGTTCCATATCCTGCCGGATCCACGAGGTCATAATTTGTCAGACAGTTTAACTGCCAGTTTTAAGGTGCTCCAGCCCAAAAAAACGTTACAATCACCGGGCGTTAATCATATCGAAGGAAATGAGGGTTTATGCGTACCGTTCTGAATGTGTTGAATTTTGTCCTTGGCGGTTTTGCCACCACCCTTTCCTGGCTTTTTGCCACCCTGGTGAGCATTGTGCTCATCTTCACCCTTCCGCTGACGCGCTCCTGCTGGGAAATCACCAAACTGTCCCTCGTTCCTTATGGAAATGAAGCCGTGCACGTGGATGAGCTGGAGCCGGAAAGAAAAAATGCCCTGATGAATACCGGCGGCACGCTGCTGAATATTTTATGGCTGATCTTCTTTGGCTGGTGGCTGTGTCTGATGCATATTTTCGCCGGCATCGCCCAGTGCATTACGATTATTGGCATTCCGGTTGGCATCGCTAATTTCAAAATTGCCACCATCGCCCTGTGGCCGGTAGGACGCCGAGTTGTCCCGGTCGAAGTCGCGCAAGCCGCGCGTGAAGCCAATGCCCGTCGTCGTTTTCAGTAATAAGGACTGGCCGCTCTCATGCTAAGCCCCCTGCTTCGTCGCTATACATGGAACAGTAACTGGCTGTATAACGTCAGGATTTTTATCGCCCTCTGCGGCACCGTCGCTCTGCCGTGGTGGCTGAATGATGTGAAGCTCACCATCCCCCTCACGCTTGGGGTGGTGGCCGGTGCGCTGGCGGATCTCGACGACCGCCTGGCCGGTCGTTTGCGTAATCTGGTCATCACGCTGGTCTGCTTCTTTATTGCTTCCGCCTCCGTTGAGCTGCTTTTCCCGTGGCCCTGGCTGTTTGCCTTAGGGCTGACGGTGTCC
>OIFK01000719.1_pt1 | contig 9958 bp, 6 predicted proteins | sample 1582071 | NCBI WGS metagenome assembly OIFK01 (sample SAMN07501052, study PRJEB24779) | human gut metagenome | isolation source: stool | host: human infant | place: USA: Pittsburgh, PA | reverse complement strand
TGGGTGTTCCGCACCGGCGACCTGAAACAGCCGAACGATCCGGGTGAAATCACTAACGAAGTGACGCCGATTAAAGTCGGCGATACGCTCTTCCTGTGTACCGCTCACCAGCGCCTGTTTGCGCTGGACGCCGCCACCGGTAAAGAGAAGTGGCATTTTGACCCGCAGCTGAACGCCGATCCGTCGTTCCAGCACGTCACCTGCCGCGGTGTTTCTTATCACGAAGCGAAAGCGGATAACGCCCCTGCCGACGTCGTCGCCGACTGTCCGCGCCGCATTATCCTGCCGGTGAACGATGGTCGCCTGTTCGCGGTAAACGCCGACAACGGTAAGCTGTGCGAAACCTTTGCTAATAAAGGTATTCTCAATCTGCAGACCAACATGCCGGTCACCACGCCGGGCATGTATGAACCCACTTCACCGCCGATCATCACCGATAAAACCATCGTGATTGCCGGCGCGGTCACCGATAACTTCTCTACCCGCGAGCCGTCAGGCGTGATCCGCGGCTTTGATGTGAATACCGGTAAACTGCTGTGGGCCTTCGATCCGGGTGCGAAAGATCCGAACGCCATCCCGAGCGATGAACATCACTTCACGCTCAACTCGCCGAACTCATGGGCGCCTGCCGCCTACGACGCTAAGCTGGATCTGGTCTATCTGCCGATGGGCGTGACCACTCCGGACATCTGGGGCGGCAACCGTACGCCGGAGCAAGAGCGTTATGCCAGCTCGATTGTGGCACTGAACGCCACCACCGGTAAGCTGGCCTGGAGCTATCAGACCGTCCATCACGATCTGTGGGATATGGACATGCCTTCCCAGCCGACGCTGGCTGATATTGAGGTCAACGGCAAAACCGTACCGGTCATCTATGCCCCAGCGAAAACCGGCAACATCTTCGTGCTGGATCGTCGTAACGGCGAGCTGGTGGTCCCGGCGCCGGAAAAACCAGTACCGCAGGGCGCTGCCAAAGGTGATTACGTTACCAAAACCCAGCCCTTCTCCGATCTGAGCTTCCGTCCGAAGAAAGATCTGACCGGCGCGGACATGTGGGGTGCCACTATGTTCGACCAGCTGGTGTGCCGCGTGATCTTCCACCAGCTGCGCTATGAAGGTATCTTCACCCCGCCGTCTGAGCAGGGCACGCTGGTGTTCCCGGGTAACCTGGGGATGTTTGAATGGGGCGGTATCTCCGTCGATCCGAACCGTCAGGTGGCTATCGCCAACCCGATGGCGCTGCCTTTCGTCTCAAAACTGATCCCGCGCGGGCCAGGCAATCCGATGGAGCCGCCGAAAGATGCGAAAGGCTCTGGTACCGAGTCCGGCGTGCAGCCGCAGTACGGCGTCCCGTACGGCGTAACGCTGAACCCGTTCCTGTCGCCGTTCGGCCTGCCGTGCAAACAGCCGGCCTGGGGGTATATCTCCGCCCTGGATCTGAAAACCAACGAAGTGGTATGGAAAAAACGTATCGGTACTCCGCAGGACAGCCTGCCCTTCCCGATGCCGGTTAAACTGCCGTTTACCATGGGGATGCCGATGCTGGGCGGTCCAATCTCCACGGCCGGTAACGTCCTGTTCATCGGCGCGACTGCAGATAACTACCTGCGCGCGTACAATATGAGCAACGGCGAGAAGCTGTGGGAAGCCCGTCTGCCAGCCGGCGGTCAGGCGACTCCGATGACCTACGAAGTGAATGGCAAACAGTATGTTGTCATCTCTGCCGGCGGTCACGGCTCGTTCGGTACCAAAATGGGCGATTATATTGTCGCCTATGCGCTCCCGGATGACGCCAAATAAAACGCAAAACGGCAACGAAAGTTGCCGTTTTTTTTGGTGTTCCGTCCTTCTTCCCGTTGGGGATCGCAGCAGGTCGCAGAGACTTAAACCGTGAACCCCAACATCATCCCGGTGTCTTCATGTTCCAGCAGGTGGCAGTGTGCCATATAGGCAAACTCCTTCGGCGCCGGATGATCAAACTTCACTAATACTTCACTCACGTCCCCTTCCACACGAACGGTGTCTTTCCAGCCGCGACGATGCGCCGCTGGCGGCTTGCCGTTTTCGCTGAGGATACGGAACTGGGTGCCGTGGATATGGAACGGATGCAACATCATGTCGCCCTTACCAGAAATCACCCAGCGCTCATACTGGCCTCTGGCGGCGGCAAACATCGGCTCATTCATGTCGAAGGCTTTGCCGTTGATGCGGTTGGCGTTATGGAAATCAAAGCCCTTGCCTGACGACATGCCATGCTCCATGCCGGATCCGTGGTTCATGCTCATGTCGCCGTGATGCATATTCCCCATGTCGCTCATGTCGCCATGCCCCATCATGCCGTGATCCATTCCGGCCATCGCCTGGTCGCCATACTTCTCCATCAGCGCCTGCATGCCCATCCGGTCGAGCATCGGATCCATCGACAGATGGAGCTGACGCTGCGTCAGCCCCGTCAGGGACGGTAACGCCGGGAGAGCGGCCAGAGTATCCAGCAGCTTGCCGGAGGCGGGAATGACCAGCGGCTGGACGCGCAGTACCGGCTGTGGTTTATCAAAAGGCGCAATCGCCATGCCCATCTGGCTCACCGGCAGGGTCACCAGATCGAAAGGTTTACCGTCGCTGGTGTCCACCAGCACCTCAAAGCGTTCCCCCATCAAGACCGGCAATTCATCGACCTTGACCGGCTCGGCCAACAGACCGCCATCGCTGGCCACTACGTACAGCGGGCGCTTATCGCTGGTGGCAAAATTGAGGGAACGGGCATTACAGCCGTTCAGCAAGCGCAGGCGCAGCCAGCCGCGCGGCGCGGCATGTTCGGGATAGAGGGCCCCATTGGTCAGTAGCGTATCGCCAAACCAGCCGACGGCGGCGCTCATCACATCCAGCTGATAGTCGATCTCGCCGGCGGCGGTGAACTTCTTATCCTGGACGATCACCGGCACATCATCGATTCCCCACTGCTTAGGCAGCAGCAGGCGCCCGCTCTCTTCATCCTCGATCAGCACCAGGCCGGCCAGCCCCATCGCCACCTGCCGGCCGGTGCTCCCATGCTGATGCGGATGAAACCAGCAGGTCGCCGCCCGCTGCGTTGGCGTGAAGCTTACCGTGCGGGTGGCACCCGGCGCGATAACCCCCTGTGGCCCCCCGTCGACCTCGCCCGGTACCTCCAGACCATGCCAGTGCAGCGTGGTCTCTTCCGCCAGCTGGTTAGTAATATCCACCGTGACGGTCTTCCCCTGCGTCAACTGCAGCGCAGGGCCCAGCAGCGACCCGTTGTAGCCCCAGGTAGTGGCATTCAGGGCGCCAAACCGCGTTTTGCCCGCCTGGATCCTGAGCGCGATGCGGTTGCGCGCATCGGCGGCTAACAGCGACGGTATCGGCAGAGCCGGGCGACTGGCGGCAAAGACCGCCCGGCTCCATAACGGCAATGCGCTGGCCATGCCGACCGCGGCGGTCAGTTTGAGGAAGTCTCGACGTTGCATATTCACATCCTTTTATTCTGCGGGCGAATATTTGAGCTTAAACCCTACCGTAACGGGAAGGTCAAGCAGAAGAGTAAGAATAAAGATCGGCGCTGTGTAAAGAAGTATGCTAATTTGAAGCGTCGGTGATCTAATGGTAGAAAAAATGAAGACGCTTTTCAGAACAATGGTACTCGGCAGCCTGCTTGCTCTCTCCGCCAACAGCTACGCGCTCAGCGAATCCGAAGCGGAAGATATGGCTGATTTAACCGCGGTTTTTGTGTTTCTGAAAAACGACTGTGGCTACCAGAACCTGCCCAACACGCAGATCCGTCGCGCGCTGGTGTTCTTTGCCCAACAGAACCAGTGGGACCTGAGCAACTATGACAGCTACAACATGAAAGCGCTTGGCGAAGACAGCTATCGCGATCTTAGCGGCATTAACATTCCGACGGCGAAAAAATGTAAAGCGCTGGCCCGCGATTCGCTCAGCCTGCTGGCTTACGTTAAATAATTCCCTGCGCGGGCGGCAACGCTCCGCGCCTTTAGCATTTCAATTCCCCCTTTAAATATTTATATTTATTATTGTATATAAACAAACCTTATTTAATTACGAACCTATCAATTTGCCAAATAAAGTAAACCCATAATAATGAAGAATGACTAAAAAACTAATAAAATATCATTATTCATATATTGCAAAATAAAAAGCACCCTTCTAGAATCCGGTAAAAATATACCTACTTCATGGACTGAAATTGTGAATATCTCGCTGACTCTTCGTGTTATCCCTCTCGCCGCGCTGTTAGTAGCCGGCTGTAGCAATACCTCTTCCCGCCAGCCGGTTAAACCGATCGCCACGCCGCTGACGACACAGCAGCAGGCAGAGCAGGAGCGGGCGGCCAGCGAACAAGCGCGCATTGAATCCTGTCGCCAGGCGCTGGATTCGCTAAAAGAGGTTAACCCACAGCAAGCCACTAAACTCAGCAATGACTTTAACGCTTTAGTGCGCGCGGCGTCACAATACAATAGCGTGCGCGAGAAAGTGGCGGATCCTACCCGGCTTGGCATTGACTCCATGTATCAGTTTAAATCCATCAAACTGTGCGCCGATATCCAGAAAACGCTGATCGATAGCCTGGTACAGCGTGGTGAAAGCAAACAGCCATGAACAGAGCCGCCACGCTGACCCTCAACGCGCCCCTGCTGATGCTCGTCGCTGCGCTGGCGCTTTCAACCCCCTTCACCGCCGGCGCCGCGCCGGCCTTTCTTGATTACGCCCAACAGCAAACCCAGCAATCTCAGGCGCAAGAAAAAAACGATGCCGCAAGCGCAAAACAAACACAAGAAAGCCGCCAGAGCGCAGATAATAAAAAAACCGGTACCAGCACCTCACAATTACAAAAAAGAATCACCAGCCAGCAGGCGGCGATTGCACAAAAAGATAAGCTTATACAGCAATTAAAAAAACAGCTTGCCGCTACGCCGCAAACGGATACTGCCGGAGCGAATGAGCAAGCGGCGTTGAATAAGAGAATTAATGAATTACAGGTCGCCTTAAGCGCCGCTACTGCAGAAAAAGAGGCATTAATAAAAAAAGCAGGCGTTGTGCAGAATAATAATCTACAGCAAAGCCAGGCCGCGGCGCGTCAGCAGATCCAGCAATTAACGACGCAGATTCAGCAAGCCGAAGCTGAAAATAAACGCCTCAGCGCCAGCTTTACCACGCTTAATAAAGATAAACACGCGCTAATGACTCAACTGGCCGCAACGGAAAAAGAGAAACAGGCCGCTCTTGAGCAGGTCAAAGCGCTTAACGCTGACAAACAGCCGCTGACTACCCGACTGGCCGCCGCGGAAAAAGAGAAACAGGCCGTCCTCGAGCAGGTTAAAGCCCTTAACGCCGATAAGCAGTCGCTGACTATTCGCCTCGCCGCTGCGGAGAAGGCGCAGCAGGCCGCTCTTGACCAGGCTAAAGCGCTTAACGCTGACAAACAGCCGCTGGCGACCCGGCTGGCCGCCGCGGAAAAAGAGAAACAGGCCGTCCTCGAGCAGGTTAAGGCCCTTAACGCCGATAAACAGTCGCTGACTATTCGCCTCGCCGCTGCGGAGAAAGCGCAGCAGTCCGCTGTTGACCAGGCTAAAGCGCTTAACGCTGACAAACAGCCGCTGACGACCCGGCTGGCCGCCGCGGAAAAAGAGAAACAGGCCGTCCTCGAGCAGGTTAAAGCCCTTAACGCCGATAAGCAGTCGCTGACTATTCGCCTCGCCGCTGCGGAGAAGGCGCAGCAGGCCGCTCTTGACCAGGCTAAAGCGCTTAACGCTGACAAACAGCCGCTGGCGACCCGGCTGGCCGCCGCGGAAAAAGAGAAACAGGCCGTCCTCGAGCAGGTTAAGGCCCTTAACGCCGATAAACAGTCGCTGACTATTCGCCTCGCCGCTGCGGAAAAGACGCAGCAGGCTGCCCTCGATCAGGTCAAAGCCCTTAACGCCGATAAACAATCGCTGTCCACCCGGCTGGCCGCCGCGGATAAAGCGCCGCATGGCCCCGCTAACGACGCCGCTGCGCCAAAAAATGAGCCACCAGAGATGGCGGCCATAGTGGCAGCCTATCGCCTGCAGGCGGATAAAGACAACGCCCAGCTACGGATGAAAGAAGATGAAATCGAACTGCTGAGAACGCAGCTTTCTGTACAGTCCAAAACGCGCAGCGGCGAGAGCGCCGCCGCCAAACTCAGCGCATCGGGAGAACAGCAGGCTTATGCGATCGGCGCCTCGATGGGAAGCGAGGCGCTCAACGTCCTTACCACCCGTCGTACTCAGGGAGTTACCGTCGACGCAGGCCTGGTGCTGCAGGGCATCGAAGATGCCTTTCGCGGCCAGCTTCGTCTCGGAGAGCAGGAACGTAACAAGGCGCTGTTTGATGTGTCGCAGCAGGTTTTTCAGAACCTGAATAAAATAGAGCAGAAAAACATCAGTGCCGGCAAGAAATATCAGCAGGCGTTTGCGCGCAAAAAAGATGTGGTCTTTAAAGAGGGCGTCTACAGCCGCGTCGATTACCTGGGTAAAGGAAAAATAAGCGGTAATGACCTGGTTACCGTGGTGATCAAAGAGATGCTGACGGACGGGACGGTGATCAACGATATGGAAGCGAAAGATCAGGCGCTTACGCAAAAGCTGGATGCCTATCCCCCGGTGTTTCGCGAACCGCTGAAGCGTCTACAGAACCACGGCTCCGTGACGCTCGTCGTCCCGCCTGAAAAGGCCTATGGCAGTAAAGGATTACCGCCAAAAATCCCGCCAGGCGCCACCATGGTTTATTCCGTGCGGATAGTAGATAGCCAACCCGAGCCGGCAAAATAGCCTCATCCTCTCCACCGCCCTTCCGGGGCGGTGGCTGTTATTCCTGCCTCATTGCTGCAATAACCGCCGTGCATCCTCATCTATAGTTGTCTATGATGTTGCACTCGTTTTACGGGTGTAACAGATGTTAACGAAGGAGGAGCCTTATCGTGGCCGATAATCCACTGTGGCATGAAACGCTGCATGACCATTTTGGTCAGTATTTTAGCGTTGATAACGTGCTGTACCACGAAAAAACCGATCATCAGGATCTGATCATCTTTGATAACCGCGCCTTTGGCCGGGTGATGGCGCTGGATGGCGTCGTACAAACCACCGAACGCGACGAGTTCATCTATCACGAAATGATGACCCATGTGCCGCTGCTGGCTCACGGCAACGCGAAGCATGTGTTGATCATTGGCGGCGGCGATGGCGCGATGCTGCGCGAAGTCTCTCGTCACCGTAGCATCGAAACCATCACCATGGTGGAAATCGACGCCGGGGTAGTTTCATTCTGCCGCCAGTACCTGCCGAACCATAACGCCGGCGCCTATGACGATCCGCGCTTTACGCTGGTGATTGATGATGGCGTCAATTTTGTTAATCAGACGACGCAAACGTTTGACGTGATCATTTCGGACTGTACCGACCCTATCGGCCCGGGAGAAAGCCTGTTCACCTCGGCTTTTTATGAAGGCTGCAAACGCTGCCTGAACCCGGGTGGGATCTTTGTCGCCCAGAATGGCGTCTGCTTCCTGCAACAGGATGAAGCGGTAGGCAGCCATCGCAAGCTAAGCCACTATTTTCGCGACGTCAGCTTCTACCAGGCGGCAATTCCAACCTATTACGGCGGGATCATGACCTTTGCCTGGGCGAGCGACAATGAGGCGCTGCGCCATCTCTCCAGCGAAATCATTCAGGCGCGCTTTCACAAAGCCAACCTGACCTGCCGTTACTACAATCCGGCAATCCATACGGCGGCCTTCGCCTTACCACAATATCTGCATGATGCTCTGTCCGCACCGTGACGCGAAATAAGGGGGTGAACTAAATTGAAAAAATTGAAGCTGCACGGCTTTAACAACCTGACCAAAAGCCTGAGTTTTTGTATCTACGATATCTGTTACGCCAAAACGGCAGAAGAGCGCGACGGCTACATCGCCTATATCGACGAACTCTATAATGCCAATCGCCTGACGGAGATCCTGACAGAAACCTGTTCTATTATTGGCGCCAATATCCTGAATATCGCCCGTCAGGATTATGAACCCCAGGGCGCCAGCGTGACCATTCTGGTCAGCGAAGAGCCTGTCGATCCCAAGCTGATTGACCAGACCGAACATCCTGGCCCGCTACCGGAAACCGTGGTCGCCCATCTCGATAAGAGCCATATCTGCGTGCATACCTACCCGGAGAGCCATCCGGAGGGCGGCCTGTGCACCTTCCGCGCCGATATCGAAGTTTCAACGTGCGGCGTCATTTCCCCGCTTAAAGCGCTGAACTATCTGATTCACCAGCTGGAATCGGACATTGTGACCATTGACTACCGTGTGCGCGGCTTTACCCGCGATATCAATGGGATGAAGCATTTTATCGATCATGAAATCAATTCGATTCAGAACTTTATGTCCGACGATATGAAGTCGTTGTATGACATGGTCGACGTCAACGTTTATCAGGAAAATATCTTCCATACCAAAATGTTGCTCAAGGAGTTCGACCTTAAGCACTACATGTTCCATACCCGACCGGAAGAGTTGACTGCCGAAGAGCGCAAGGTCATTACCGACCTGCTATGGAAAGAGATGCGCGAGATTTACTACGGCCGCAATATTCCTGCCGTGTAATCTATGAAATGCCCGGCGGCGCTTTTGCTTGCCGGGCCTGTAGTTCTGCGCCACCCGACATAAAAGGCGTCATTAACGCTGCTGCATAAACTCACGATAGGCGGCGACCACCTGCAGGAAATCCTCAACACCGCACAGAGAGAGACTTTCTTCGTCGTAGTAGCTCATCCCCTCCTCGATTTCGTCGCCGGAAAACTCCAGCTGATTAGCGCGGATCATCACCTCTTCGCCATCCAGCCACAGCGTATATTCATGCCCGGCACGCTGCCAGGAACGCTCGCTGCCCTTCACGGTGCGCGCAGCCTGCTCCACTTCGTCCAGCAGAGCAAGATTGCCTTTCACCTCCTCGTTGAACCAGTGGCCGATCGCCTCGTGATCCATCGACATTCGCACCTTTACCACTCCGGTAATATCGCGCAGAAATTCGTAATCCATAGTCTTTTCCTCTGCAAGGGCAATGCGTCACCGCTGCACTGTACCCATGCAGTAATTATCGCAGCAGACAGAAAGAAAAAAAGCGTAGCGGGCGGAAGGTTTGGAAATAAAAATGCCCGCTGATGCAATGTTCACCGGGCATTGGAGAGTTTATCGCCAAACGGTCAGCCGGGCTGACCGAATGGTTTACACCGCGGTCTGGAAGATCACGCCGTCAGCTTTTTCAGTGTACTGATCCAGCTGGTTGAAGTTCAGATAACGGTAGGTATCTTCCGCCGTCTTATCCACCTGCGCCACGAAGGTCTGGTACTCTTCCGGCGTCGGCAGTTTGCCGAGCAGCGAAGCCACCGCTGCCAGTTCGGCAGAGGCCAGATAGACGTTAGCGCCGGTACCTAAACGGTTCGGGAAGTTACGGGTAGAGGTGGAAACCACCGTCGCGCCGTCGGCCACGCGCGCCTGGTTACCCATACACAGGGAACAGCCAGGGATTTCGATACGCGCCCCGCTCTTACCAAACACGCTATAGTAGCCTTCTTCGGTCAGCTGCGCGGCATCCATACGGGTTGGCGGCGCCACCCACAGGCGAGTCGGCAGTTGGCCTTTGTGGCTATCCAGCAGCTTACCGGCGGCACGGAAGTGGCCGATGTTGGTCATGCAGGAGCCGATGAACACTTCGTCGATCTTCTCGCCCTGCACATCAGACAGCAGGCGGGCATCGTCCGGATCGTTCGGCGCGCACAGAATCGGCTCTTTAATATCCGCCAGATCGATGTCGATCACTGCCGCGTATTCCGCGTCAGCATCGGCTTCCAGCAGCTGCGGATCCGCCAGCCATTTTTCCATGCCCTGGATACGACGCTCCAGGGTACG
>OIFK01000712.1_pt1 | contig 10204 bp, 8 predicted proteins | sample 1582071 | NCBI WGS metagenome assembly OIFK01 (sample SAMN07501052, study PRJEB24779) | human gut metagenome | isolation source: stool | host: human infant | place: USA: Pittsburgh, PA | reverse complement strand
GAACGGTCTGCGTTGTCGGGAAGATGCGTGATCTGATCCTTCAACTCAGCAAAAGTTCGATTTATTCAACAAAGCCTTAACGTTGTCCGCTTTCCACCATTTCATCATCACTGATTGGCGTTGCGCTTTTTGCCAGCACTCCGGCTTTGCGTTTCTCTTTCAACCGATAGCTTTCTCCTTTTATGTTCAGCGTCGTTGAGTGATGCAGAAGACGATCCAGGATCGCCGTCGCCAGCACGTTATCACCGAACATTTCACCCCAGTCGGCGAACCCTTTGTTTGACGTCAGGATGATGCTCGCTTTTTCATACCGGCGGTTCAGCAGCCGGAAGAACAGACTCGCCTCCTCACGGTTCATTGGCAGATAACCTATTTCATCCAGGATAAGCACCCGCGCATAACTCAGTTGCTGCAGCTGACGTTCAAGACGATTTTCCTGCTTCGCCTTTATCCGTGACAACGCCCGTTGCTGGCCTGTTCGCCTGCTCTGTCGGGTGCTGGATGTTCATCCCAGTGGCTTTTACGCCTGGCTTCAGCAGCCGCATTCACAACGCCATCAGGCAGACCTGAGACTGACAGGACAGATTAAACAGTTCTGGCTGGAATCGGGATGCGTCTATGGTTATCGCAAGATCCATCTGGATCTGCGGGACAGCGGGCAACAGTGCGGAGTGAACAGAGTCTGGCGACTGATGAAACGTGTCGGGATAAAGGCTCAGGTCGGATACCGGAGCCCGCGGGCACGTAAAGGCGAGGCCAGTATCGTGTCGCCCAACAGGCTCCAGCGACAGTTCAATCCGGATGCTCCGGATGAGCGTTGGGTAACCGACATAACCTATATCAGGACCCACGAAGGCTGGCTGTATCTTGCCGTGGTTGTTGATCTGTTCTCACACAAAATTATCGGCTGGTCCATGCAATCCCGGATGACAAAGGACATTGTCCTGAACGCACTGCTGATGGCTGTATGGCGGCGTAATCCCCAAAAACAGGTGCTGGTTCATTCGGATAGTAAGAATGTCTGTGTCAGTTCTCATCATCATGCTTGCTGTTTTGTTCGCGCGGTGAGATCACTGATGCAGTGAAGACTTTCCGGCTACCTGACTCACACTCTGATCGACCAGAAATGTGTCTTTCCCTGGCCCCGTCGGTTGACGGAAAGTACTTCATGCGAGGCTTCTCCTCACCGATGCGCGTGACTCAAGAAGGGCCTGACGTCTTGTCTCCTTACTGTCCTGTCCGGGTTATCGTCAGGAGAAATGACGATAAGTTCCAGAAAGGATTAGGCTATGGCGAAGACTAAATCAGTTCGCCCACCGTTTGTCGTGGGCGGCGTTGATACGCATAAGGACCTGCACGTTGCTGCAATAGTTGATGAAAACAACCGCGTTTTAGGCAGTGATTTTTTCGCGACAACCCGGCAGGGATATCGGCAGATGCTGACATGGATGGCATCTTTTGGAACGGTTGCCCGCATCGGAGTTGAATGTACCGGTTCTTACGGCGCTGGCTTGCTACGCCACCTGCAAAATGCCGGCATCACCGTGCTGGAAGTGACTGCTCCGGATAAAATGGAACGCCGCAGGCGTGGAAAAAGTGACACAATTGATGCTGAAAGTGCCGCCCACGCAGCTTTCTCATTGATACGCACTGTCACACCTAAAACACGAAGCGGGATGATTGAAGCACTCCGCGTTCTGAAAGTCTGCCGAAAAACAGCCGTTGCAGCACGTCGTATTGCGCTGCAAATGATCCAGATGAATATCGTTTCATCTCCGGATGAACTACGTGATCAATTACGTAATCTGACCCGGATGCAGCTGATTCGAACCCTGGCCGCATGGCGGCCGGATGTGACGGCGTATCGTAATGTTCAGGATGCTTATCGTATTGCCCTGAAATCGCTGGCTCGACGATATCTTGAACTTCACGATGAAATAGCAGACCTGGATATCATGATCGCGTCAATCGTTGATGAGCTGGCACCTGAGCTGATCAAGCGTAACGCTATCGGCTATGAATCCGCTTCTCAGCTGCTCATCACTGCGGGTGATAACCCTCAACGGCTGCAGTCTGAGCCTGGCTTCGCGGCCTTATGCGGAGTCAGTCCCGTTCCCGTCTCATCAGGAAAAACAAATCGCCACAGACTGAACCGTGGTGGAGATCGCGCAGCAAATAGCGCCCTGCATATCATCGCTATAGGCCGGTTACGTACAGATACGAAAACGCAGGAGTATGTCGCGAAAAGAGTCGCGGAAGGGCACTCAAAAATGGAAGCGCTGCGCTGCCTGAAACGTTATATCGCACGCGAGGTCTTCACACTGCTTCGCAATCAAAATCGGCAGATTAACAGCACTCAAATAACGACTTGACACTTAGAAGGGCGTCAAGGCAGCCATTATACGAGCAGGCAGTTCCGGCAGTTACTGTGGCGATACCGGATCAGGCAGAGTATGAGTCGGCGTGGAAACTGCTGGGATAACAGCCCAATGGAGCGCTTCTTCAGGAGTCTGAAGAACGAATGGGTGCCGGCGACGGGCTATGTAAGCTTCAGCGATGCAGCTCACGCAATAACGGACTATATCGTTGGATATTACAGCGCACTAAGACCGCACGAATATAATGGTGGGTTACCGCCAAACGAATCAGAAAACCGATACTGGAAAAACTCTAACGCGGTGGCCAGTTTTTGTTGACCACTTCAGACGCTAAATTTTTTCCTTCTGGCGAACCAACAAACAGCCCGTTTATAGATAGATTCTGCTGACGACAAAAGGATTAACCCCTGAAATTGCACTGGATTGTCACCTGAAGATGTGCAGGACAAGCCAGATTACTCTGACAAGGGATACCATCGTAATTTAGCAAAAACACCTAAGACCTAAACGACAGCTAAGTACATAGTGCCGGACGGATCATGATTTTTTATTTAACTTACGGACTTCATTTTTCAGCAAATATCTTTTCTCTTCTGTTGTAAACTTATGAAAGCGTTACGCGAAATCCCGCAAGGTTACAGGGGTGTACCAGGCCGGAAATCGCGTAGCGCTCTCTTTGACCTGCCCCCAGAGTTAGATACAAGCTTCAGTTAGTAATGTCGGTTGGTTTTTCTTCATATTTCCCGTTTCGCCAGCCCGCTGCAAATTCAGCCGGCGTCAGGTAATTCAGTGATGAATGTGGTCGACACTCGTTATAATCCAGTCGCCAGTCATTAATGATCTTCCTGGCGTGAACAATATCGCTGAACCAGTGCTCATTCAGGCATTCATCACGAAAGCGTCCGTTAAAACTCTCAATAAATCCGTTCTGCGTTGGCTTGCCGGGCTGGATAAGTCGCAGCTCCACACCATGCTCAAAAGCCCACTGATCGAGTGCGCGGCAGGTAAACTCCGGGCCCTGATCGTTTCTTATCGTAGCCGGATAGCCGCGAAACAGCGCAATGCTGTCCAGAATACGCGTGACCTGCACGCCTGAAATCCCGAAGGCAACAGTGACCGTCAGGCATTCCTTTGTGAAATCATCCACGCAGGTCAGGCACTTGATCCTGCGACCTGTGGCCAGTGCGTCCATGACGAAATCCATTGACCAGGTCAGATTGGGCGCCATCGGGCGGAGCAGCGGCAGACGTTCTGTTGCCAGCCCTTTACGACGTCGTCTGCGTTTTACACTCAGGCCATTAAGTTGATAGATGCGGTAAACCCGCTTGTGGTTAACGCAAAGACCTTCACGTCGCAGAAGCTGCCAGATACGCCGGTAACCAAAACGGCGGCGTTCAAGTGCCAGCTCTGTGATGCGTAGAGACAGCTGCGCGTCAGCAGCCGGACGCTGAGCCGAATATCGGCAGGTTGACAGGGACAGACCTGCCAGCCTGCAGGCACGACGTTGCGACAGACCCTTAGCCTCGCACATGACTTCCACGGCTTCCCGCTTCTGGTCTGTCGTCAGTACTTTCGCCCAAGAGCCACCTGAAGCGCCTCCTTATCCAGCATGGCTTCAGCAAGCAGCTTCTTGAGTCTGGCGTTCTCTTCCTCAAGCGACTTCAGGCGCTTAACCTCAGGCACCTCCATACCGCCATACTTCTTACGCCATGTGTAAAAGGTGGCGTCGGAAATGGCGTGCTTACGGCAGAGCTCACGGGCAGAAACGCCGGCTTCGGCCTCGCGGAGAATACATATGATCTGTTCGTCGGAAAAACGCTTCTTCATGGGGATGTCCTCATGTGGCTTATGAAGACATTACTAACATCACGGTGTATTAATCAACGGGGAGCAGGTCATCTTCTCTTCTTTTTCCTGCCTAACATGTACATCCTGGCATTACTCCAATTCTCCCAAAAACCGTAAAACAGCCCTCAGCCCGCGTCATGACTGGCTTCATGGAGGATCTGAGCAGAAAAAGGATCCTTTACGCATTTGGTTTTTCCCGCAATAATGCGGGATAAGACAACAAAAGGATCCGCGCGCTGCGATTTATTGTGATGGCAGGTTCGGGCCTTTCAGGCCAGAATAACTGTATCCATGACCAGTGCGTGCGCTACGTGAAAAATAGCCGATGAACAACATTATTCCCCTGCAGAATTCACCAGAACGCGTTTCGTTATTGCCGATCGCCCCGGGCGTTGATTTTGCGACCGCGGTGGCACTCCGGCGGATGGCCACCTCAACAGGTGCCACGCCGGCTTACCTCCTGGCACCGGAAGTGAGCGCCCTCCTCTGGTATATGCCGGACCAGCGTCACCACATGTTGTTCGCCACCATGTGGAATACCGGGATCCGTATCGGTGAAGCCCGGACACTCACCCCGGAATCCTTCGACCTGGATGGTCTGCGCCCTTTTGTGCGGGTGCTGTCGGAGAAAGTGCGCGCGCGTCGTGGGCGGCCGCCAAAAGATGAAGTGCGCCTGGTGCCGCTGACGGATGTCAGTTTTGTGCGTCAGATGGAGAGCTGGATGGTGACCACCCGCCCCCGCCGGCGGGAGCCGTTATGGCCGGTCACGGATGAGACAATGCGCAACTGGCTGAAACAAGCGGTGAAGCGGGCTGAAGCTGATGGCGTGCATTTTTCGATTCCGGTAACGCCGCATACTTTCCGTCACAGCTATATTATGCACATGCTTTATCACCGGCAGCCCAGGAAGGTCATCCAGGCACTGGCCGGGCATAAGGATCCGCGCTCGATGGAAGTCTATACCCGGGTATTTGCGCTGGACATGGCTGCCACCCTGGCCGTTCCCTTTACCGGTGATGGGCGAGATGCCGCGGAGATCCTTCGCTCCCTGCCCCCGGCCGGCTGAGATTGACGGCCCTGGCATGACGTCCTGTATTCCGCTAATACGGAATACAGGAGCAGAGCGCATTCAGTGCCCCTCCCTGCTCCAGCACACCAGGACATCATCCGGATGACTGAACCGCCGTGGTCTTGCCCGTGACCTGCAAGCCTGCAGGCATCGACATACCGCAGACAAGACAGGACACAGGCCGTACATCCCACAGTGTATTGTTACCTGAAAGCTCAGTGAATCATCCCGTTAATTGCGAAAGTCATTTACCCCTGTGGCTCACTCCTTTCTGCCATCGGTCTCCTGATCGCATTTAGCAGTGTGAAGCTGGCGCCGGGTTATACAGACAGCTGCAGTCCCATCCTGCCTGGCTAAACCTGCAATACATAGGGGAACGGATACCGTCAGGTAACATGACCGTCTCAGCATCCGATTGAGATTTTCGTGAGGGGTTTAGAGCTTTACTGAAAAATTGACTGTGGCATGTTAACACGTGTGGAACAGTGCACAGACCAGGGGATACCGCCGTTAAACCCGCATACCGTAGTCAATATCTGCGCATCACGGCCTGAAATCACATATGACAGTCAATATTGTTCGATCATGGCAGACATGATGAAGAACACATATTGACTGCGGTATGCGTGATGCATATCACAGTCAATGGAATGTTCTTAGCGGCATCCGGCAGTCATGTTATGCATATCGCAGTCAATTTTCTGGCTTCATCGCTGAGAGAGCTTCGGCCAGTTTAAGGGGATCGATGCCAGCAGCCTTCAGCGCCTTAATGACTTCGTCATAATTTTGCTCTGGCGCCTTCTCTTCTTCCTCTTTGCGCGGAACCTTCACAGGACCACTGATGAGTTTGGGGTTGCGATAATGCACGCTGAAATAGGTGGCTCGGCCACGTTTAAACTCGGTGTAATCCAGATAACCAATATCCCGCAGCTGCTCCATCGCCTTACGCACCGTGTGGTTCTGCGTATAGACATTTGAGGTGAGATTCAGCCGGTCACGCATCCGTTTCATGGAAATAGGTGCAGGATTCTGGGGAAGACTTTCGATGTAGGTATAAAGCGCCTGGGCTGATTCCTTGCGCTGCAGGGCGTCAATGGCTTTCAGCCGCAGAAGTACCCTTCTGTCCATGTGGTAAAGCTCAAACAGCTTAGGTTCAGCCTTGATCTCAACGATATCCTCGTTGATGTCATAATAGGCTGACTGCACCAGATGGGTGGTCCATCCTTTGGTCTCACTCTGGAACTTCAGCGTAACCGAGGCGAGTTTAAACAGGGAATTACTGATGCGATCGCGCATTTTTTTGTTTGAACGACGGGAGTCAAATCCGCACATCTTAACGAATTCGACGAACGACAGTTCCAGGGTGTCACTTTTTACCCCATACTCCGACATGGAGCGAATTATCCCCAGCCAGACTTTAAAATCCGTGTCCATATCAAGACGCGAACCGGTGATCTTAACGTCAGTGTATCCTTCGCTTTTGGCAATGGACAGCTGTACAAGCTCCTCAGTCGCGTCTGTAACGTTTTTCCGGTTCGCCTTGCTCTTCCCTGTTGATTTCAGAGTTGGGACGAAGAGACCGAGTCTCATGAGCGCTACTGGCTGCACGGTACTGGTGCTGTTGACATCCAGCTTAACAACTTCACCGGTTGTCTTATCAACTTCCTGAAGGTTCAGAAGTAAGCTATTATTTTCGCTCGTCATCTTGATCCTCAACGGTTATCCACAAAAGGATGTAGTAATACGTATCGCAGTCAACGGATATACATACCTCAGTAAATACCGTTGCATATCACAGTATTAGATTATGCATATAACAGTCAACATTTTACATTCCGCAGTCGATCCAGACAGACGTTAAAGCCAGTTACAGCGCATGCTGGAGCGATCCGGGGATCTCTTTTGGATCTCACTATGATCTCCTTGGGATCAATTATTGGATCGAGACCATGAATAACCCAGATACAAGGCCGGAAGCGCCACACCAGATATCCAGAACCCTGGCCTGATTTTCCTGAATACGCTCTGGAAGATTGAGATCTACAGGTACAACAATGAAACATTGACTGCGGTATGCTGAGTCGTCTTTCCTACAGATTCGGTAAGCATCATACCATAGTCAATATATTACATACCGCAGTCAATTTCATTATAACTGGCTGATCCCGAGTCATCTTTAGCAACCCGACGTACGTGCAATCTGTGAGTTCTGTGATTTTCCGCTTCCTCGCCGCTTTCTCACTGTGTGAGATCGCTTACTGCGGCGAGCGGCAGTGATTAATATTGACTGCGGTATGTACTCTTTTGTAATCCCCTGCGTTCTTCCATTAGCCAATGTGGTTCACTTTGCACTTTTTCGTGTGCTTTGCGATTTTATTGTTGCTTTGCAATAAATTCCAAGATTTAATAAAATAATGCAAAGTGATGATTAAAGGATGTTCAGTATGGGACTCATGGATACACTCAACCAGTGCATAAGTGCTGGTCATGAAATGACGAAAGCAATCGCCATTGCACAGTTTAATGATGACAGTCCGGAAGCCCGGAAAATAACACGTCGCTGGAGGATTGGTGAAGCGGCAGATTTAGTTGGCGTGTCATCTCAGGCTATCAGGGATGCCGAGAAAGCTGGCCGGCTGCCGCACCCTGATATGGAAACCCGTGGGAGAGTTGAGCAACGCGTTGGTTATACCATCGAACAAATCAATCACATGCGGGATGTATTTGGTACACGACTGCGCCGTGCTGAAGATGCGTTTCCGCCGGTGATTGGCGTTGCAGCTCACAAAGGTGGTGTTTACAAAACCTCAGTATCCGTTCACCTGGCTCAGGATCTTGCTCTGAAAGGACTCCGTGTTCTGCTTGTTGAAGGCAATGACCCACAGGGAACTGCTTCTATGTATCACGGATGGGTGCCCGATCTTCATATTCATGCTGAGGACACTCTCCTGCCCTTTTATCTTGGGGAAAAGGATGACGCCAGCTACGCTATAAAGCCCACCTGCTGGCCTGGCCTTGATATCATCCCGTCCTGTCTGGCACTGCACCGCATTGAAACCGAGCTGATGGGGAAATTTGACGAAGGCAAATTACCTGCTGACCCGCACCTGATGCTCCGTCTGGCCATTGAAACTGTCGCTCATGATTATGACGTGATAGTTATCGACAGTGCACCCAACCTTGGTATCGGTACGATAAATGTTGTATGCGCTGCTGATGTTCTGATTGTCCCTACTCCGGCAGAGCTGTTCGACTACACCTCCGCACTGCAGTTTTTCGATATGCTTCGTGACCTGCTTAAGAACGTGGATCTTAAAGGCTTCGAGCCAGATGTCCGTATTCTGCTTACCAAATACAGTAATAATAATGGCTCACAGTCCCCGTGGATGGAAGAACAAATTCGGGATGCCTGGGGAAGCATGGTCCTTAAAAATGTTGTGCGCGAAACGGATGAAGTCGGTAAAGGTCAGATCCGTATGAGAACCGTTTTTGAACAGGCTATTGATCAACGTTCTTCAACCGGTGCCTGGCGTAATGCCCTCTCTATCTGGGAGCCTGTTTGCAATGAGATTTTTGATCGTCTGATTAAACCACGCTGGGAGATTAGATAATGAAGCGTGCTCCTGTCATTCCAAGACATACCACACATACTCAATCGACTGAAGATACTTCATCACCGGCGCCGGCCGCGCCGATGGTGGATTCATTAATTGCGCGCGTGGGTGCTATGGCCCGCGGTAATGCAATCTCTCTTCCGGTATGTGGACGGGAAGTAAAATTTACCCTTGAGGTGCTCCGGGGAGACTCTGTTGAGAGCGCTTCACGCGTATGGTCAGGCAATGAGCGCGATCAGGAACTACTTACCGAAGATGCTCTGGATGATCTCATTCCTTCATTTTTACTGACCGGTCAGCAGACTCCAGCTTTCGGCCGCCGGGTTTCTGATGTCATAGAAATTGCCGACGGCAGCCGTCGCCGTAAAGCCGCAATCCTGACGGAAAGTGATTATCGCGTTCTGGTTGGTGAACTGGACGATGAGCAGATGGCTGCATTGTCCCGACTGGGTAACGATTATCGGCCGACGAGTGCTTATGAACGTGGCCTGCGTTATACAAGCCGGCTGCAGAATGAGTTTGCAGGAAATATTTCTGCGCTTGCCGATGCGGAAAACATCTCTCGTAAGATCATTACCCGCTGTATCAATACGGCCAAATTGCCTAAATCCGTTGTTGCCCTGTTTGCACATCCTGGAGAACTGTCTGCCCGGTCAGGTGAAGCCCTTCAGAAGGCTTTTGCAGATAAAGAAGAATTACTGAAGCAGCAGGCTGAGACTCTCCACGATCAGAAGAAAGCGGGACTAATCTTTGAAGCTGAAGAGGTCATTAGTCTTTTAACATCCGTACTGAAACAATCTCCCGCATCAAGAGTTAATCTGAGCTCACGTCATCAGTTTGCTCCAGGGGCAACAGCATTGTATAAGGGCGATAAAATGGTGCTTAACCTGGATAGGTCCCGCATTCCTGCGGAGTGTATAGAGAAAATAGAAGCCATTCTTAAGGAGCTTGAGAAACCAGGAGTCTGATGCGGACACGCTTTAGTCTACGGTGATCTCCCTTTACTTCATTTCCTTTCTCACAGGCCAGAAAACATAACTGGCCTGAATATTCTCTCTGGGACCACGGTCCCATCTGTATCGCCGCTCAGGTTATCTCCCTGGGACCACGGTCCCATCTGTATCGCCGGTCAGGTTATCTGCCTGGGACCACGGTCCCACCTGCATCGCTGGTCAGCTTATCTGCCTGGGACCACGGTCCCACCTGTATCGCCAGTCAGGTTATCTGCCTGGGACCACGGTCCCACCTGCATCGTCTGTCAGCTTATCTGCCTGGGACCACGGTCCCACCTGTAT
>OIFK01000704.1_pt1 | contig 10283 bp, 18 predicted proteins | sample 1582071 | NCBI WGS metagenome assembly OIFK01 (sample SAMN07501052, study PRJEB24779) | human gut metagenome | isolation source: stool | host: human infant | place: USA: Pittsburgh, PA | reverse complement strand
TCATAGCTTAAAAAGTGTTCAATTATTGGAGTGGTCAGGGCAGGAATTCTACAGATCTTTGCGAAAAAGAGTATAGCCAGGCGGCGATGAATGATGAAAAAGCGTTAGCGCAGCGGAGGGGTTTAAGCCGCGTAGTTGGCCGCCCAGGTTGTAACATTGTAAATAATGTTAATTGCTGTGTGATTATTGACCTCGCTCATGATTCCGCGCAAAAAATGACCATACTATGATTATGGTAATGGACGACAGAGGAGGACCGTGATGAGCGTTGACAGACGTTACACTAACCTTTTGAATAAGCTGATTAATGCCAATATCGATTTGGCGGCTTATCTCCAGCTTCGTAAAGCGAAAGGCTATATGTCAGTCAGCGAAAATGACCATCTGCGTGATAACTTGTTTGAGCTATGCCATGAACTGCGCGTACACGCGCCGCGTTTGCAGCACGCCATCGCGCCGGAAGAGATGGAAGCCTTCCGCCTTGCCGGCGAGTCCGTCGCTTCGGCGGCGGTTTGCCTGATGAGCGGGCATCATGATTGCCCGGCTTATATTGCCGTTAACGTAGAGAAGCTAGAACGCTGTCTGTCGGGATTGACGATGAATATTCACATTCTGAATAACTCAGCGCCAATGACCCACGCCTGAATCCAGGGGGGATTTTTCCCCCCTGTTAAAGTTTATGTAAAAATCCCTGCCTGACCGCCCACGCTGGCTACCCTTATCAGCAATGCTGACGAAAGGAGTGCGCCATGCGCCGATATCTCAAAATAGCTCTTATGACTGTGCTGCTGCCCATGACGGCGATGGCCGCGCCGCGCGTTGAGGTGCTGCAGAATAACCTCGACCACCCCTGGTCACTGGCATTCCTGCCGGACAATGAAGGCGTGCTGATTACCCTGCGCGGCGGCGAACTTAAACGCTGGCAGCTCGATCAAGGATTATCGGCGCCCATTCGCGGCGTGCCGAAGGTGTGGGCCAACGGCCAGGGCGGCCTGCTGGATGTGGTTCTGGCGCCGGATTTTGCTCAGTCGCGCCGGGTATGGCTGAGCTATGCCGAAGCGGGCGATGACGGCAAAGCGGGGACGGCGGTGGGGTATGGCCGCCTCAGCGCCGACCTGCAAAACCTGGAAGATTTTAAAACCGTTTTCCGCCAGCAGCCGAAGCTCTCCACTGGCAATCATTTCGGCGGGCGGATGGTCTTCGATGGCAAAGGTCATCTGTTTATCGGTTTAGGCGAAAATAATCAGCGCCCGACGGCGCAGGAGCTCGATAAGCTGCAGGGAAAAGTGGTGCGCCTGACCGAACAGGGGGAAATCCCCAAAGATAATCCTTTCGTCGGTCGTACTGGCATCAGACCGGAAATTTGGGCTTATGGTATTCGCAACCCGCAGGGGATGGCGATGAATCCGTGGAGCGATACGCTGTGGCTGAACGAACATGGCCCGCGCGGCGGCGATGAGATCAATATTCCCCTCGCCGGGAAAAACTACGGCTGGCCGCTGGCGACGCACGGCATTAACTATAGCGGTCAACCTATCCCGGAAGCTAAAGGAAAGAGCGCGCCGAATACCGAGGCGCCGCTGCATGTCTGGCCCGTCTCCCCAGCGTTGAGCGGGATGGCATTTTACAACGCGTCAACTTTCCCGCAGTGGCGACATAAGTTGTTTATCGGCGCGCTGAAGGATGAGTCCTTGATTGTGCTCTCGGTGGACGGCAATACCCTCAGCGAGGAGACGCGGCTATTAAAAGATCGCGGCAAACGCATTCGTGATGTGCGCGTTGGGCCCGACGGTTATCTTTATCTGTTAACCGACGAGCCCGACGGTGAACTGCTCAAGGTCAGCCCGGAGTAATGACCTCAGGTGACCGGGATCATGACGACGTCGCGGAAGGCCTGGCGCTGCTGGATTTGCTGATACCAGCGCTGCAGATGGGGCCGCGGTTGCCAGCTGTCGAGGATGGAAAGCAGGTTATAAACGAACGGCGCCACCGCCACATCGCCAAGGCCGAACTCATCGCCAGAAAGCCAGGCATGCTTCGCCAGTTCATCGTCGAGCATGGCGAACAGCCCTTCACAGGCGTTAATACCCGCCTCAATGGCCGCCGGATCGCGCTGGTCCGGCGGCGTTCTGACCAGCCCCATTAATACCGGACGGTGCGCCGGGGACAGCGTAGCGTTGGCCCAGTCCATCCATTTTTCACCCTGCGCGCGCTGCACAGGCGACTCCACCCACAGACGGTTTTGCCCGTACTGCGCGGCAAGATAACGAATAATGGCGTTGGATTCCCACAGCACCAGCCCATTGGCATCGTCTTTGAGTAGCGGCACCAGGCCGTTCGGGTTCATCGCCAGATACTCCGGGTCGTGATTGAGACCATACTCCAGCCCCGCCAGAATCTGCTGATAAGGAAGATCCAGCTCAGCCAGCACCCAGCGTACTTTCTTCACGTTGGTCGAGTTATTTCTGCCCCATAACGTAATCATATCCGCTCCTGCATATTATTTAATCGCCGTTGCAACATGGTGAGCAATCATGTTGGAATAAAGTTAATATTCCATCAAGCGATTTTATTTTACTGTAATTAAACGCTTTTTATCCCTACCACTCTCTTTGTGGGGCACCCTTGGGGCAAAGCCTCAGAAAAACGGGCGTTCAGCATTTCCACCTGGTTACGATCCATCTCACCAATCCACTTCGAGTAAATCTCATAAACCATCTTCGCATTTTCATGGCCCATCTGTCCGGCAATAAACGAGGGGTTAGCTCCTGCCGTTAAAAGCCAGCACGCAAAAGTATGGCGCGACTGATAGGGACGCCTGTTGCGTATTCCCGCCTGTTTTAAACCTCTTTCCCAGCTATAACCCAGAGATTGAGAGCCATAGTATCGTGTTTCACCGCGCCAGTTTTTTGGAGGCACAAACACAAAGCGTAGTTTCTGCTGTTCGGTAAGCCCGTGCTCGCGGTGATGGAAGGTGATTTCAGTTTTACTTAATGCACCTGTTAGCTGAAATTGTTCTCTCAACGCATCCAGCGCAGGTTGTAAGAGGGTAACAGTTCGGATCCCCGCTTCAGTTTTGGGCGGAACGAATAACCCCTCGTTTGTCTGGTTTCGCCGGACATAGATCTCTCCTGTCTCAAGGTTCACATCCTCCCACGCAAGCGCAGTGAGCTCTCCATGTCGAAGCCCGGTAAAAATAGCTACAGTCCATAGCAAAGCATGTCTGCGGGAAAGTGAATTTATAAAACCTTCAAACTCACTTTGCAGAAGAGGGTCCGGATCCCGCCTGGACCTTTTAAGGGATTTAATGCCTTCGTGTGGCGTATGACTGATAAAACCACTCAGGTTAGCCATCTTCAGTAAAGCTGTCAGATTATTCATTAACCCGTTAACCGTAGATACCGCGCGTCCTTTCTTTTGCAGCCACGGCGCATGCTCGCTTAATGTATTACCCGTTAAGAGTGCATTCCTGTAATTAAGTAAATCTGTGTGCTGAATTTCACTAAGCAGGGTATTACTTCCAACTATTGCGGAGAGGGTGGCTATACGTGACTGAGCCCCCTTGTAGGATGCTGCTGATACCTCCAGTTTTTTGGATGCCAGATAAACATCGCATAATTCGCCGAAAGTCTTAATCTTTTGCGTGGAGGTGAATTTTTTTAACGCTTTTGATTCAGGGAAGTGTTCGGCGTAATCGAATTTTCCCTGTTGAATTTCACTTACAATTAATGCACGCAGATTACCGGCTTTGCGTATATTGCTATTCGATACTGTCCAGCCCCGTAAAACTTCGCGGCAACGAACGCCACGATATAGAAAGCTAATTCTTATTGCTTTTCCATGCAGCTCTACGCCAGCAGGCATATTCATCACGTATCCCCAATAAGCCTATTAATTTTCGTATAGTTGTACCAAAGAGTAGCCCTGCCTTCGGTTGTATCCGGTTTAGGTGGGTGCTTTTTAAAGTGAATACCCTCCACCCATCTTCCTTCTCTATATGACTTTATCTGACGAGGGGTCATATACATCTTCGCTACAAGCCCTTTTTCCATTACCCATTCATCTTCACGAGTAATATCTGCCATATAAATCACCTCAAGGCCTGGCAACTATAAAACGTTCCCCGGCTTCATGTTGATTCTCTTAAATCAGTAAACCATTAACTGTGCTTTGAGTTGCTCAGTTCTTAGGGATAGGCCATATCTGCCACTCTCCCGGAGGGAGTTCATCAGTCACATCGTGTGAAGCCCACGCAAGGAACTTTTCTTTGCTGATTGTGGGGTAATGACGCCCAGCATGAACGCTAGGGCCATCATATTGCACGGTAGTAGAACCGATGCGCATAATCTGGCGGTCGTTTGCATATGATGCGAACTGTCCTGCAGGCCGTGGTTTTTTAGCTCTATAGCAACGACCTATCTTTAGTTCATTGATGCTTAGTTCTTTATTTACGGTCTTTACGTTTGTTGTATTTTTCATGGCTCATTATTTCCCAACAATTACCATTATCTTTAGACAGGAGTCGCCATTTTCTGCCGACTCGCAAGCTCATATTTCCGCACTTAATACGACAGGCTTTTAATTCTCCTGAGGCATACTGATTAAGAATTGATGAAGCCTTTTTATTTACCTCGGCTGGTATACGTATTGAGTTTGTTACCATGAGTCACCTTTAACGGCTGTGATTAAAGTAGCCAGGCCTTGCAGGGAGTGTTTTACGGAATGCAGAACCTGCAGAGCGCAATGCTTGTTTTTTATTTTCCTTCTCATTACATATCTGGCAGAAATATAACTCTCTGCGATATGCCCCTCTTCCTGAGGGGCGATAGTGGAGTTCTTTACGTATGAAGGTTCCGCCGCAGCCGTAGCAGCGGTGTTTAGATTCTTCCATCATGTTTCCTTATCTGCATATAATGCAGATATATTTAGAGTGTGTTTATACCTGCCAGCCAAGGCATTAATAAAACCAAATTAATTGTTTTGAGTTAGTGGTTGATAATGTCAGTGTTTATTTTCGACATGCCTAATAGCAAATCGCCATCTACTACGATTAAATCGCCGTACATATCGTAATTACAAATAACATCGTCAACGTTCAGCATTGAAAGCGGGTTAACGTGACCGTTTAACATTCCGTCCTCTGTTTGTCTCGCAGCTTCAAAGATGCCTTTCATAGAAAGCATGGCCTGATCCCACATAGAACGATCACCAATAGCCTGAGCTATAACCAATTTGTTCTGTGCAGCTAATAACTGAGTGTTAACCATTGAATACCCCCGCGACATGTAGAATTTTCGCAATCACTGCCGACCATAAAACCGTCATGGAAAGCAGTACGTAAATCAGTGAACGGATGCCTTGCTTGCTCATTTTCCAATCCATCCTTCAAACATTAATCTGAACAGGCTTTGTAATGTGGTGCCGGGTGCCTCCCGGTGACGCCAGCCAGTTAACAACTGGAGCCGGTAGCTTCTTTTCCACCCCACTCTAGGAAACGAGTGATACTGCTTTAACTGATCCGCGTGCGCATAGCCGCATTCACCACATTACAAAGTCTGTTGATTCTTAGCCTTGAGGCGGCCAACCGAACGTTTAACCTATCGCACCGTTGTGTCGATGTACTTATGGTGAGCTACAGGCTAAATAAAATCAACCAAAAGATAAGTCAAAGGCTAAAAAAATACCGCCAATCGGCGGCATTCTTTTGAAATTGAAGTGAATTTATTTTTCTCTGGTAGTCGGATCTACGTTGTCAGAGTAAAAATCTTTGAGTTTTTGTAGCCGCATCTGGAATGCAGCCAGCATGTTGCGCCTCTCGATAGGCGGCAATTCGCGGAAAACTTCAATAAGTGCAATTTCGTCTTCGGTGTATGTCCCGCCGAGTTCCTCTGCTCCTGTAAGTATCCATGAGAGCGAGGTTTTAGCGGCCTTGGCTAGTTTGGCTGCTGACTCCTTGCTAATGGTTTCCCTCTTAAACCAGTTGGTTACAGAGGTAGGACTAACTCCCGCAATCCTCGCCATTTCTGTGCGAGACCAATGATTAAGTTTCATCAACTCATCAAGTCTTGCGGCAAGCGTGCTTTGTGGCTTTGCGCCTGATTCATGCTGGGTTTCTGTCTTCATAGCAACAATTGTAAGCCACTGGCTAAAACAATAATAATTTCTTGTTGTTGATTTTTTTTAGCCATTAGCTCAATATAATTGCACAATGGCTAAAACGAGAGGTTCACATGTCAGGTCTTGATAAGGCAATTACAGCTGCAGGTGGCAAACGTCGGCTTGCACTTGCCTTGAACATTAAACCGTCGTCGCTGAGTCGATGGATCCATAAGTACCAGGGGCAAGTTCCACCAAAGCGCGTAATTCAGGTTTACGAGGCAACTGGAATTACTCCGCATGAGTTGCGTCCTGATCTTCACCCAAACCCAACCAGTGGCCTTCCTGAGAATGATACGGCTACAGCACAGAAGGAGTCTGATTGATGGAAATCAAACACGAGCACGTTGAAATGGTTCTGCTGGCCTGGGCTGCAGAAGTTGGTCAGGCGTTCGCGGCAAATGCTATCGCTGAGGAATATGCACGTATTGGCGGTAATCAGCTGCGCCTGGTACCGGGGAAAACCTGGAGTAACCAGCAGAACATTTTCCACCGCTGGCTGAAAGGTGAGACAGAGCTGCAGCGCGAGAAAATCCGTTTACTGCTTCCGGCAATCCTGCGCGTTCTCCCGCGTGAAATCCGTCACCGTTTGAGCATCTACGACACCATTGAGCGCCGGGCGCTGCTCGCGGCTCAGCACGCTATTGGAACGGCTATTGATGCGCACGATGACGCGATCGAGGCCGTATACAGCAAAGCGTATCAACCTGGCGCTGTTGAAGTAAAGGTATACCCCTTGTGACTGGCGCTGACTTGCTGGCTCAGTATTCCTATCTCGGTTTCGGTTTCAAACTCGCCGTGGTTTGCGACGATGCGAACCAGGATTACCCAACCCAAACCGACCTCGGTACCGCCAGCCACTTGCTGGCAATAACGGAGTAATTATGTCTCAAAACTGGATGCGCCATTTCGAGCTGCAGCTACTGGATGAAAACGGGAAGGGAATAGACCTGGGTAACTTCAAGGTTACTTTCACGATCGACTGGTTCAACATCAGCAGTGCCACCCGAACCGGGACGTTTAAGATTTATAACCTGTCTGCGGATACGGTTAACAGGATCACCGGTAGTGAATTTGCCACTATTCGCGTAATAGCCGGTTATGATGGTATTGCCGCCGATGTTGACTCCAGCGACGTAGGGCGCGTTCGTGAGGTCGATGCTTCTCAGGTGGGCCAGTCTGACGGACGTAACTGGGGATTGCTGTTTACAGGCGATATTCGGTACACCATCACGGGCAAAGATAACCCTGTTGATTCGTTCGTACTTATTCAGGCCGCAGATACCGACCTGGCGTTTACCTCGTCCATCACGGTGCAGACGCTGGCAGCAGGTTATACCGTTGCCGATATGAACCGCGCATTGATGAAGGACTTCGAGGCGAAGGGCGCAACTGAGGGTGTTACCCCGCCAATGCCTGCTACCGTTTTCCCGCGAGGTCGCGTGTTGTTTGGTATGACGCGAGACCTGATGGATAACGTTGCGAGGCAATGCGGAGCAACCTGGCAATTCGTTGATGGTCAGCGCCAGATGGTGGCAAAAAATGAGTATGTGCATGAAGCTATTGTGTTGAACAGCGCCACCGGGCTAATCGGCATGCCTCAGCAAACGATCGGCAGCGGGGTGAACGTACGCGCTCTGATTAACCCGAACATTCGCGTTAATGGCCTGATTGAGCTGGCTCAGGCGTCTGTCTACCGTACCGCGCTGGCAAATAATGATATTGCTATGGCTGGTGGCCGCATTACCGACCAGGACAATAACGGGAATATATCCATAACCGGAACTACCTCACAGCCAGCCAGCATTGCTACAGACGGCGTTTATATTGTGCGCGGCATTATGTACACTGGCGATACAAGGGGCCCGGCGTGGTACATGGATATGATGTGTGAAGCGCGTGGTGCGGCGGATCTTGTTTCTTCTTCAGCGAGGGAAAGAGGGCTTTAATGAAACGACTTTGTTTGGCGTTAGCAATGATGGTTACTGCTCCGGCAATGTCTGCCATTCAGTGCGGTAGTTACACAATGACCGGCGACGGGATGACTGTCATTAACGGTGAAACTGTTACATCTCAGAAAGTAAAATTTCTGGGAAAAGATGGTGACTACTCAAACATGAAAATGGAAATGGGGCTGATGCCAGCGCGAGATGGTAACAATTATGGCTTCGAGTTTGTTAAGCGTAACGGAAAAGCATTCCTGAACGTCCAACTACTGCAGAACAGCATGGATGCACCGAAAATCATTGGTTCTTACCCTTGCAAGAAGGTTGACGGTTAACAAAAAGAAACATTTATGCATGGTGCTGAGTTTGCTCACATTCCCTAAATAATCTTTATTATCGCTTGCTAGGTGGTTACATGATCACTAAACTTTGCGAACTTTTAGCGCTAAGCTAATTTTGAATAAGTGCTGTATAGTCGTTTTAAAGCGACAGAGGGATTGAGAATGGCGATGAGCTACGCGTTTGCGCTCGCAACAATTACACAACAAATGAACCAGGTTCAGGAAGCCGTAAACGGTGCTTTCAAACCCCTGATTTCAAATGCTTGTGAAATGCCGCAACGATTAGATGCTGAAGAGGCGTTCCGTCGTTGTACTGCGATTGCTGCTCGCTCTCAAGAGATCGAAAACTCCGCTAAAGAAGGCATGTCCCATCTCGAAGCTTTTCGAAACGGGGAAATCATCGTTGATGAACTCCCAGAGGGTTTTATGGCTCATCTTGAGGGCCTTGCTAAGGCATGTCGAAATGCTAAAGGTCATTTAGTGGACATGTTCTCAGAAGCTGAAAGATCTCCTATGTGGCAAGGCCATCTGCAAATGTTGCGTCCATTAAAACGCAAGTATGTACGCGCGTTAACAGCTGTTGAAAACACTGCGATTCAATTGGCGGCAGAAGTTAGACAGTCACAATCCTTCCGTGATGAAATTTTGTCCGATAATGTCACTCGTGATGAGGCAATCGAAATAATCTCTGCATCTCATAAGATGCTGGGTGCTGACTCTCCTAAATGGATGTGACATGGCAAAAGTCAGCATTACAAGGGAATTGTATCGCTTAGCTGCTGCGCATAAATATGCGAAAATGCTCTCTGATTATATTTCTAATGACGCACGCTATTGGTGTTTTGGATCCTTAGGTGGATTTGAACGTAATTTTGATGCAATGGCGGCTAATATCAGAAAAATACATCTAAAACTTCCTGGTGACAGGCCTTGGCCTCCTGAGGCATCTCTTAGTGAACGGACGTGTGATAATTATCTTGTTTTTGCTCAGCATCTTTTTAACGATGAGCACTACCAGATATTAGCAATCATAAGCCCAAACGCTCACCAACAAGCTGATTCAATGCTCCCAAGATTGATAAAGCTAGCAGAGGAGACTTTCATTGATCTTCCTCCTGATGAGCTAGATAAATTAAAAACCTACGATGCATAAACCCGCCCTGAGCGGGTTTTTTCATATCTGGAGTTTACGAATGCCTTCTTCTAACCAAACCCGTAGCGGCTCCCTTGATGAAACTTTCGAGTCAGAACGAAAAGTTTTAAAGGAGCAAATCCGCGTCGCGCTACCCGGCATTATTCAGTCATTTGACCCCGATTCAGTAACTGCAGTTGTGCAGCCGGCGATCCGCTATGTTGAGCGTGATAACGATGGTGCTACTGAAACGCAGGATTACCCACTGCTTACTGATGTTCCGGTGATTTTCCCTCGTGGGGGCGGCTGTACGCTGACATTTCCAGTCAAAGAGGGGGATGAGTGCCTGGTGATATTTGGTGACCGCTGTATCGATTTCTGGTGGCAAAGCGGCGGCATTCAGGAGCCGGTAGACGACAGGATGCACGACTTATCTGATGCGTTCTGCATTGTCGGCCCGCAGTCACAGGCAAAGAAAATCAGTGGCATCAGTCCCAGCGCGGTAGAACTGCGTAGCGATGATGGTGGTACAAAACTGAGCCTTAATCCTTCGAGTGGTGAGATTAACGGTACCGCGCCGGGTGGTTTTAATCTGAATGGCCTGAAAATCCATCCGGATGGTCGCCTGCAGCTGGTGGATGGTTCCATTGTCGATAAGCACACGCACGGCGGCGTTGAATCTGGTGGGAGTAATACAGATCCGCTTGG
>OIFK01000702.1_pt1 | contig 10325 bp, 4 predicted proteins | sample 1582071 | NCBI WGS metagenome assembly OIFK01 (sample SAMN07501052, study PRJEB24779) | human gut metagenome | isolation source: stool | host: human infant | place: USA: Pittsburgh, PA | reverse complement strand
CAGGCCAGCTCGCAGGTTTTGCACCCGGTGCAGCGGCTGGAATCAATAAAAAATCCATACTGGGTTGTCATCGGTTACTCCTTACGCCTTTTCAACCTGAACGAGGTTTGTGTGGGATGGGTTGCCCTTCGCCAGCGGCGATGGACGCTGCGTAGTGAGAACGTTGATGCAGCCCGCCTGATCGATACGGTTCGCATCCGGGTTATACCAGGCCCCTTCCCCCAGCGCGACAACGCCAGGCATCATACGCGGAGTCACTTTAGCTTCGATATGCACTTCGCCACGTCCGTTGAAGATACGTACGCGATCGCCATTACTGATGCCGCGGGCTTTCGCATCCATCGGGTTGATCCACATCTCCTGTCGGCAGGCCGCTTTCAGTACGTCAACGTTGCCGTAGGTGGAGTGAACACGCGCTTTGTAGTGGAAACCGGTCAACTGAAGCGGGAATTTCTCCGTCAGCGGATCGTTGTAGTTTTCGAAGCCTGGCGTATAAATCGGCAGCGGATCGATAACGTCCCCTTCCGGCAATTCCCACGTTGCGGCAATTTTTGCCAGCTCTTCGGAGTAGATCTCGATTTTGCCCGACGGCGTGGTCAGCGGATTGGCCTGCGGATCGTCGCGGAAGGCTTTATACGCCACATGATGCCCTTCCGGATCGCGCTGCTTGTACATGCCCTGCTTGCGGAAGGTATCGAAGTCCGGCAGGTCAGGAATGGCTTTGCGGGAAAGCTCGTGCAGATGGCGCATCCACCCTTCCTGAGTACGTCCTTCAGTGAACTGCTGCTCAACGCCAAGACGTTTCGCCAGCTCGGAAGTCATCTCATAGATGGTTTTGCACTCGAAGCGCGGTTTGATGGCCTGGTCAGTGAAGATCACATAGGACATGTTGCCGCAGGAGGCATCCAGCGCGAAATCCATCTGCTCAGACGCGGTGCAGTCTGGGAGCAGAATATCGGCATACTTTGCCGATGAGGTCATGTGGCAGTCGATCACCACAATCATTTCGCACTTCTTATCATCCTGCAAAATTTCATGGGTGCGGTTGATCTCTGAGTGCTGGTTGATCAGGCAGTTACCGGCATAGTTCCAGATCATTTTGATCGGCACGTCCAGCTTATCTTTGCCCCGAACACCGTCGCGCAGCGCAGTCATTTCCGGGCCGCGCTCGATCGCGTCTGTCCACATAAACATGGAGATGCTGGTCTGAACCGGGTTATCCAGCGTTGGCATACGTTCAAACGGTACTTCATACGAGCCTTCACGCGCCCCGCTATTACCGCCGTGAATACCGACGTTGCCAGTCAGAATCGAGAGCATAGAAATAGCGCGGGTGGCAATTTCGCCATTCGCGTGGCGCTGAGGTCCCCAGCCCTGGCTGATATAAGCCGGTTTGGTTGAACCAATTTCACGTGCCAGCTGAACAATACGTTCGACAGGAATGCCGGTGATAGTGGATGCCCACTCCGGGGTTTTCGCCACGCCGTCGCTGCCCTGGCCAAGAATATAGGCTTTATAGTGCCCGTTAGCCGGTGCGCTGGCTGGCAGCGTCTTCTCGTCGTAACCGACGCAGTATTTATCCAGGAACGGCTGGTCGACGAGGTTTTCAGTAATCATCACATACGCCAGCGCATTGACCAGCGCCGCGTCGGTACCAGGGCGGATGGGGATCCACTCGTCTTCACGCCCTGCGCCGGTATCGGTGTAGCGCGGATCGACGATGATCATTCGTGCGTTGGATTTGGCGCGCGCCTGCTCAAGGTAATAGGTTACCCCGCCGCCGCTCATGCGCGTTTCGCCTGGGTTGTTGCCGAACAACACCACCAGTTTACTGTTCTCGATATCCGACGGGCTGTTGCCGTCTGCCCAGCCGCCGTAGGTATAGTTCAGGCCCGCGGCAATCTGTGCGGAAGAGTAGTCGCCGTAATGATTGAGATAGCCGCCGCAGCAGTTCATCAGGCGCGCCACCAGCGTTTTACCCGGCGGCCAGGAACGGGTCATGGTGCCGCCAAGCGTCCCGGTGCCGTAGTTGAGGTAGATAGATTCGTTGCCGTACTCTTTGATCAGGCGCTGCATGTTGGTCGCGATAATATCGTAGGCTTCGTCCCAGCTAATGCGCTCGAACTTCCCTTCCCCACGCTTACCGACGCGCTTCATTGGGTATTTCAGACGATCCGGGTTATATACGCGACGGCGCATTGAGCGACCACGCAGACAGGCACGAACCTGATGTAACCCTTCGTAGTTATCATCGCCGGTATTGTCGGTTTCGACATATTTGATTTCACCGTCCACCACGTGCATACGCAGTGGGCAGCGGCTACCGCAGTTAACGGTACAGGCACTCCACACCACTTTTTCCGGGGCTGAAGCGGGAGACAGAGCCTCCGCCGCCGACGCCAGTCGGGTAAAGGGGAGCGTAAAGGCGCTGCTGGCAACCGCCAGACCACCTATTGCCGTGGTTTTCATCAACCCACGGCGAGTGACCTCGGCAGCCATTAACGCTTCAGGCGCTTTGATTTTCATAAAGACTCACTTTGGTTGCTCACAAAGAAAAGAGAGGCGGCGCAAACCGCTATGTAGTTTTATTTATAACGAATTACAACGTTATTGGTGTTTTATGCTGACTTTCGTTCGGAGGAGTATTACTACTTTAGAGGGAGGGGTTATTGCTTCGTATCAAATCAGAGTCATAAAAAAAGCGCCCTGAGGCGCTTTTTTGTCTTAGAGCAAATAATTAGCCGATGAACTGCTGGCCTTTCATGTAAGGGCGCAGCACTTCAGGGATCTCAATGCGTCCGTCAGCCTGCTGGTAGTTTTCCAGCACAGCAACCAGCGTACGGCCTACTGCCAGACCAGAACCGTTCAGGGTATGAACCAGACGGGTTTTCTTGTCAGATTTGCTGCGGCAACGCGCCTGCATACGACGCGCCTGGAAATCCCAGACGTTGGAGCAGGAGGAGATTTCACGGTAGGTGTTCTGCGCAGGCACCCAGACTTCAAGGTCGAAGGTTTTGCAGGCACCGAAGCCCATGTCGCCGGTGCACAGCGCCATACGACGGTATGGTAGACCCAGCAGCTCCAGCACTTTTTCCGCGTGGCCGGTCATCTCTTCCAGCGCGTCCATAGACTCTTCCGGACGAACGATCTGCACCATCTCAACTTTATCGAACTGGTGCATACGGATCAGACCGCGCGTATCGCGACCGTAAGAACCGGCTTCAGAACGGAAACATGGAGAGTGCGCAGTCAGTTTGATTGGCAGATCGTCTTCGTCGATGATCTCATCACGCACAAGGTTGGTCAGCGGCACTTCCGCAGTTGGGATCAGCGCGTAGTTGCTGCTGTCAGCTTCCTCGTCCAGCGGACGGGTATGGAACAGATCGCCGGCAAATTTCGGCAGCTGGCCTGTACCGTACAGCGTATCGTGGTTAACCAGATACGGAACGTAGGTTTCGCTGTAGCCGTGCTGCTCGGTGTGCAGATCCAGCATGAACTGCGCCAGCGCGCGGTGCAGGTGAGCAATTTGCCCTTTCATTACCACGAAGCGAGAACCGGTCAGCTTAACCGCTGCCGCAAAGTCCAGGCCCGCGTGCATTTCGCCCAGCGTCACGTGATCGCGCACTTCGAAGTCAAACTCGCGAGGCGTACCCCAGCGTTTCACTTCAACGTTGTCGTTTTCGTCTTTGCCGACAGGCACGCTGTCGTCAGGAATGTTCGGGATCGCCAGAGCAATATCGCGAATTTCAGCCTGAAGAACGTCCAGTTCAGCTTTCGCCTGATCCAGCTCTTCACCCAGTTTGTTCACTTCCAGGCGTAATGGCTCGATATCTTCCCCGCGCGCTTTCGCCTGGCCAATGGATTTCGATCGAGAATTACGCTCTGCTTGCAGATTTTCAGTTTGTACCTGCAAAACTTTACGACGCTCTTCAAGAGCGCGCAGCTTATCTACATCCAGCTTAAAGCCCCGGCGTGCCAGTTTTTCAGCGACTGCGTCTGGCTCATTACGCAGCAGATTGGGATCGAGCATGCTTATCCTGTGCTTATCGAATTAAAAAAGGAAAAAGTGACCACAGCCTGCGGCCACAGAGATATATTGCCAACATTACCGCAACGATTGAACTAACGGTAGCGTTTTATAGGGCTATTTTGATCCTGTCCGGCAAGCCAGGCGAGCTTTTCGCCAATCTTACCCTCAAGACCTCTGTTTGTAGGGTGATAATAGCGGGTTTGTGCCATCTCCTGCGGGAAATACTCCTCCCCGGCGGCGTAGGCATTGGGTTCATCATGGGCGTAGCGATACTCCTGCCCGTAACCCATCTCTTTCATCAGCTTTGTAGGGGCATTGCGAAGGTGTACCGGAACGTCGTAATCCGGACGTTCACGTGCATCCGACATCGCCGCTTTGAAGGCGGTATACACTGCATTGCTTTTCGGTGCGCAGGCCAGATAGACAATAGCCTGAGCAATGGCGCGCTCACCCTCCGCAGGCCCGACTCGGGTAAAGCAATCCCAGGCGGAAAGCGCGACCTGCATGGCGCGCGGATCGGCATTGCCGACGTCTTCCGACGCAATCGCCAGGCAGCGACGCGCGACATATAACGGATCGCCACCTGCGGTGATAATACGCGCATACCAGTAGAGCGCCGCATCCGGGGCGCTGCCGCGCACGGACTTATGTAATGCCGAGATCAGGTCGTAAAAACGATCGCCTTTATTATCGAAACGTGCGCTGCGCTCGCCGGCTATTTCGGTCAGCAGCTCCTGCTTTAGCACCCGCTTTCCGGCATCATCCACTTCAGCCATATCGGCCATCATTTCAAGCGTATTCAGTGCCCGACGCGCATCGCCGTTGACCAGTTCAGCGATCGCACGACGCGTCTCGTCCGGCAGAACGATATCCTGTCCGCCGTAACCCCGCGCTTTGTCCTCCATCGCCTGGGTCAGAACCTTTTCGATATCCTCTGTGGTCAGGGATTTAAGCAGGTAAACGCGGGCGCGGGAAAGCAGCGCGGAGTTGAGTTCAAACGACGGGTTTTCCGTGGTTGCGCCGATGAAGAAAATCGTGCCGTCTTCAATGTGCGGCAGAAACGCATCCTGCTGGCTCTTGTTGAAACGGTGGACTTCATCAACAAACAGAATGGTGCGGCGCCCGGCATTACGGTTTTGCCGTGCGCGCTCGATCGCCTCGCGGATCTCCTTCACGCCGGAGGTAACCGCCGAGATGCGCTCAACGTCCGCGTTAGCATAGCGGGCGATCACTTCAGCGAGGGTGGTTTTGCCGGTGCCGGGTGGCCCCCAGAGGATCATGGAGTGCAGATGCCCCGCCTCAATAGCGCGCGGCAAGGGTTTCCCCGCAGCCAGCAGGTGTTGCTGGCCGATGTACTGCGCTAAATTTTCTGGCCGCATACGGGCGGCCAGAGGTTGAAACGCATTATCTGAAAAATCGAGCGACAGGTTGCTCACTCATGCCTCTTACTTATTACGTTGGTCGTCCACCGTTACGCCCTGCGGCGGGGTAAAGGTGAATTTCGAAGCATCTACAGCGCCGTTTTGCTGAGACTTAAGCTGATAGCTACTGCGCTGATCGTCCTGCTCAACCGCGCCGAACTGATTGATGGTACCGTTGCTGCTCACGTTAATCGTGAACTGCTTCAGATTACCGTTGCTGCCTTTTGGCGTCAGGACGAACTCATCACCGTTTTGTTTGATGTTGTACTGCTGCCAGTCGCTGGACTGGTTACGGGCAATGAGCATAAACGGCGTATTGCTGGTCGCGTCTTTCAGCCAGGTGGCGGTTGCCTGCTCAACAAACGGGTTGTAGAACCACAAGGTTTTCCCGTCGGACACCAGCACGCTTTCATCAGGCTGGGTCATGTGCCAGTTGAAGAGATTCGGGCGTTTCACCCACAAATCCCCCTGACCTTCCTGCACCGCGTTGCCGCTGCCGTCAGTCACTTTTTGCGTGAAGCTGGCGTGGAAGCTGCTCACTTTATCCAGTCGGCTTTTAAGGTCGCTGGCTGCATCAGCCCAGACGCTGCTGGCAACAAAACTGGAGAGTAATGCACAGGCGATGGCGATTTTTTTCATTGTTATTCCTTAAAATACGTCTTCCCGATATGGGGGTTCCGTTTCTATTCTGGACCTGCCCGAAGGCAGGCGACAGAAGAATATGCTTAATTTTTGCTGATTTACCCTTCTTTGCAATCGCTGAAGGTTAATCAAAAGGCGGTGGTGCCAGCACCTCTCGGTTACCGTTATGCCCCTGTTCGCTCACAATACCCTGGGCTTCCATCTGCTCGATAATACGCGCCGCGCGGTTGTAGCCGATACGGAACTGGCGCTGGACGCCGGAGATAGACGCCTTACGTTTTTCGGTGACGAAATTAACCGCCTGGTCAAATAACGGATCCAGTTCTTCGCCGCCGTCAAAACCACCGCCGCCACCTTCGCTTTCACTGTCGGAGGTGATGCCGTCAACGTATTGCGGCCGCCCGCGCGCTTTCCAGTCCTGTACCACCGCATGCACTTCCTGGTCGCGAACAAACGCACCGTGGACACGCACCGGCGAGGTGGAGTTCGGGCCGGAATAGAGCATATCACCCATTCCCAGCAGCGACTCTGCACCGCCCTGGTCAAGGATAGTACGCGAGTCAATTTTACTCGACACGGTAAACGCGATACGGGTCGGGATGTTTGCCTTAATAAGACCGGTGATAACGTCTACGGACGGACGCTGCGTTGCCAGTACCAGGTGGATGCCCGCCGCACGCGCTTTCTGTGCCAGACGCGCAATCAGCTCTTCCACTTTCTTACCAACGGTCATCATCAGGTCGGCAAATTCATCCACCAGCACCACGATGTAAGGCAGTTTTTCCAGCACCGGATGCTGGGCATCCATGCTGTCACCCGGCTTCCAGTATGGGTCCGGAATCGGACGGCCCATACGCGCCGCCTCGGCGATTTTCTCGTTATAACCGGCCAGGTTACGCACGCCCAGCGCCGACATCAGCTTGTAGCGACGCTCCATTTCATTGACGCTCCAGCGCAATGCGTTGGCGGCGTCCTTCATGTCGGTCACCACTTCCGTTAACAGGTGCGGAATGCCTTCGTAGACGGACAGTTCAAGCATTTTCGGGTCGATCATGATGAAACGCACATCTTCAGGCTGCGCTTTGTAGAGCATACTGAGGATCATGGCGTTCACCCCGACTGATTTACCGGAGCCGGTGGTACCCGCAACCAGCAGATGCGGCATCTTCGCGAGATCGGCAACCACCGGATCGCCGGCGATATCTTTACCCAGCACCACGGTCAGCGGGGACGGGTTGTCGCGGAATTTGGTGTTATCCAGAACTTCACGCAGATAAACGGTCTGGCGTTTCTTGTTTGGCAGCTCAAGGCCAACGTAAGGCTTACCTGGGATCACCTCCACCACGCGTACCGCCACGGTCGACAGAGAACGCGCCAGGTCACGGGACAGGTTAGAAATACGTGCCGCTTTTACGCCTGGCGCCAGATTCAGTTCGAAACGGGTGATCACCGGGCCAGGTGAGTAGTTCACCACGTCCGCTTTAATACGGAAGTCAGCCAGACGCGCTTCCACCAGACGGGCCATCTGTTCAAGGGCAAAGGTATCCACCGGCTCGACTTCCGCTGGCGGCGGCGTTAACAGATCCAGCGACGGCAGCGGCGTACTTGGTCGTTGCAGCGGACGGCTGTCTCCGTTACGCATCAGCAGCGGGTGAATCAGACTTTCCTGCGGCTGTGGTGCTGGCTGCTGGAACTGCGGCTGCGGCGGTTGGGCAGGCGTCTGCGGCTGAGCATACGCCTGTGGCGCCGGTTGTTGCGGCTGCGCGTAAACCTGTGGCGGAGGCGACTGACGCACCGGTTCCGCTTCTGGCATCACGCTCGGCGTGAACAGCGGTTCGCTTGGGCCATCATCCACCAGATCTTTCATTGGTGAGAATTCGAAATCCGACAGCGAGAACGGGTTTGCCCCCGAAGGCTGCTCACCGGAATAACGCTGCTGCTGCGTAGCGGCAAACTGGCGCGCCAGCTCCGCTTCAGCCGCATCATCATCCTCCTGGTGTGAAGGCACGTCGTGCTGATACTCGTCGCCGTAGCGCTGATTCTGCTGGGCGGCAAACTGACGCGCCAGCTCGTCCTGATGCAGTTCGTCGGCATCATCTTCGTAGTCAGAACCACGCGCTTTCTCTTCCGCCATACGCTGGGAAGGCAGTTTAATGCCATAAGAGGCCAGCTCCCGGCGAGTCGGCACGCGCACGCGGTTAGGGCGCGGCAGCTGTGGACCAATGCCCTCTTTAACCTGAGGGCGCGGGGCGCTGTCGGTTGCCGGGCTGAATAGCGGAGCGGACGCGGCAGCGGCTGCCGTTGCCTGCTTCACGGCTTCAGCACCCGACGCAACGGCTGGCGTAGGATCTACAGGTGGAACGCTTACAGGAGGCGCTTTTGCAACAGGCTCCTGTACCGGCTCGGGCACGGGCTGATACCAGGCGGCAAGCTGCTCGCGCTCACGGGCACGGCGCTCTTCCACTTCTTCAAAATAGTACAATGGCGGACGTGATGGCTTCGCTTCCTCCACCACTTCGGGTTCAGACACCGGCGCAACATATGGCTGTTCAGGCACAGCGGGTTCGGGCGTATAAGCCTGATACGGCTGTTGCGGCTCGCTGGCAGGCTCAGACGGCTGATACGATTGCTGACACTGTTCCTGCTGCACAGGAATATAGCTTTCAGGCTCCGGCGCAATGGTCGGTTCAGGCGTATGGACGCCTGGCACAGCCTGCCAGTCCACCTGCGGTTGCTGGATCGCGGACTCCGGTGCCGGAACAGGCGAGGACGGCATCACGGCTTCAACAGGCGCAACATGGGCCTGCGCAGCCGTCGTTGCGGCGGCAGCAGCGGCTACCGGTTCAGTCACGGAATGACCATGCAACAGCGGATCGTATTCGTCATACTCACCCGGCGTAGCTCGATGACCAGAGAACAACACATCATCAGGATCGACGGCCGCACCGCGATACTCAATCTGCTCGTCTTCATCCATACGTTTGCCGGAGAAAAGCGCGGCATCCGTTTTACGGCCTAACGGGTTAGCGAATTTTTCAGCAACGCGCTGGCGGCGTGCCAGAGCACCGCGCAGAATACGGGCACGGCGGGATTCACGACGCTGCACAGGTGCCTCGTCTTCCTCTTCGTATTCATCTTCATATTCGTCTTCATCGACCCACGTATCATCACGACGGGTACGATTGCTGGCAAACGTCAGCAGAGTCAGAATAAAGCTGCCGATTTTTTCGGCAATGCTCACCCAGGACCAGCCGGTAAACAGCGTCAGGCCCGCCGCCCAGATGCAGAGCAGCGCCAGCGTGCCGCCGCTGCTGTGAAGCATCGGTTGCAGCGCGGAGCTCAACAGGCTGCCAATCACACCGCCGGAGGCGAAATACCAGATGTCATCGGCATTGATCGCCGCCAGTCCGCAGGAGGTGAGGATCAGCGCCAGGGCGCCAATCAGGCGCAGCGAAACGGCAAAATAATCGATGTAGTCGTCGTTCTGTCGATGACGCCAGGCAAACCAGCATCCGCCAATAATGATGACGGGAAGGGTATAGGCCATCACACCGAAAATGAAGAAGAGCGTGTCTGCAAGCCAGGCGCCGGGAACGCCACCCAAATTATGGATAGGCTCATGCCATGCGGTTTGCGACCAGCTGGGATCTGAGGGGTTGAAACTGAGTAAGGCAGCCATCAGCCAGACGGCAAAAAGGGCAATAACAATCAGTAACGCCTCAAGGAGACGACGTCCGCTGCTTAGCTTAGATAATGTGACTTCTTTGTCTTCAGTGTATTCCTGGCTCAAGAAAGGCTCTCCAGGTATCAGGCATGTCCTGCCTGTGTGCTAAAACGGACAACAGCGCCGGGACTCCCCGGCACTGTTGCTGTATGGATTAACAGGAGTGTAATCAAACTACACTGATTTTGCACCTGTTCCGTGTTAGCGCGTCTTAATAACCAGACGATTGCTCTGTTTGACCTCTTCCATCACCACATAAGTACGGGTGTCGTTCACGCCTGGCAGACGCAGCAGGGTTTCCCCCAGCAGCTTACGGTAGGCGGACATATCAGGTACACGGGTTTTTAACAGGTAGTCAAAATCACCGGAAACCAGATGACACTCTTGAATTTCTTCAAGTTTTTGTACTGCGGCGTTAAATTGCTCAAACACATCTGGTGCACCACGATTCAGAGTAATCTCAACAAATACCAGAAGTGATGCATCCAGATAATGCGGGTTCAGCAGA
>OIFK01000699.1_pt1 | contig 10376 bp, 4 predicted proteins | sample 1582071 | NCBI WGS metagenome assembly OIFK01 (sample SAMN07501052, study PRJEB24779) | human gut metagenome | isolation source: stool | host: human infant | place: USA: Pittsburgh, PA | reverse complement strand
TACACTCCTGTTAATCCATACAGCAACAGTGCCGGGGAGACCCGGCGCTGTTGTCCGTTTTAGCAGCAGGCAGGAAATTGCCTGATACCTGGAGAGCCTTTCTTGAGCCAGGAATACACCGAAGACAAAGAAGTCAAACTAACGAAGCTAAGCAGCGGGCGCCGCGTTCTTGAGGCGTTACTCATCCTTTGCTCTCTTTTTGCCATCTGGCTGATGGCGGCATTACTGAGCTTTAATCCATCCGATCCCAGTTGGTCACAGACCGCCTGGCATGAGCCTATCCATAATCTGGGCGGCATGCCCGGCGCGTGGCTGGCGGACACGTTATTTTTCATCTTTGGCGTAATGGCCTACACCATCCCCGTGATCATCATCGGCGGCTGCTGGTTTGCATGGCGTCATCAGGAAAATGACGAGTATGTCGATTACTTCGCTGTTTCGTTGCGCCTGATCGGCGCGCTGGCGCTGATCCTCACCTCCTGCGGCCTGGCGGCAATTAACGCCGACGATATCTGGTACTTTGCCTCCGGCGGCGTCATTGGCAGCCTGCTTAGCACCACCTTACAACCCTTGCTGCACAGCAGCGGCGGCACTATCGCCTTGCTTTGTATCTGGGCCGCGGGTTTAACGCTGTTTACCGGCTGGTCATGGGTCAGCATTGCCGAGAAACTCGGCGGCGCAATCCTTTCTATTCTTACCTTTGCCAGTAATCGTACCCGTCGGGACGATACCTGGGTTGATGAAGGAGAATATGAAGATGATGAATATGAAGATGAAGAAGACGACGATACCGCACAGCCGCGGGAATCGCGTCGCGCCCGCATCTTACGCAGCGCGCTAGCGCGTCGAAAGCGTCTGGCGGAAAAGTTCGCCAACCCGATGGGGCGTAAAACCGATGCCGCGCTGTTCTCCGGTAAACGAATGGATGATGCGGAAGCAGTACAATACAGCGCCAGCGGCGCGCCTGTCGCTGCGGATGATGTCCTGTTCTCAGGCGCCAGCGCCGCGCGTCCTGGCGATTTAGACCCTTACGATCCGCTACTGAACGGCCATACGGTGGCCGACCCGATCGGCGCCGCCTCCGCCGCTGTCGTTGCGCCGCAGGCATGGGCGGAGCAGGGGACAGGTCAGGCATACCAACCGGAGGCCGCTCACCTGCAACCACCGGTGTATCAGCCTGAATATGCGCCGCAGCAGCCGCCGGTTTATCAACCGGAAGCCGCGCATCCTCAGCAGCCGGCGTATCAGCCTGAGTATGCGCCGCAGCAGCCGCCGGTTTATCAACCGGAATCCGCGCATCCGCAGCAGCCAGTGTATCAGCCGGAATACGCGCCGCAGCAGCAGCCGGTTTACCAGCCGGAAGCCGCGCATCCACAGCAGCCAGCGTATCAGCCTGAGTATGCGCCGCAGCAGCCGCCGGTTTATCAGCCGGAAGCCGCGCATCCACAGCAGCCGGCGTATCAGCCTCAGTATGCGCCGCAGCAGCCGCCGGTTTACCAGCCGGAAGCCGCGCATCCACAACAGCCTGTGTATCAGCCTGAGTATGCGCCGCAGCAGCCACCGGTTTACCAGCCGGAAGCCGCGCATCCGCAGCAGCCGATATACCAGCCTGAACCGGCTGTTCAACAACCTGTTTATCATCAGGAACCGGCGCCAGCCGCTGAGCCTGAGACTCCTCAGGAAGAAACTAAACGCCCGCCGATGTACTACTTCGAGGAAGTCGAAGAGAAGCGCGCGCGCGAGCGTGAGTTGCTGGAATCCTGGTATCAGCCAATCCCTGAACCGGCGAGCCCGGTGGCGACCAAACCGATCACCACCCCGGCTGCCCCATCCAAACCGTCAGTTGATGCCGCCGCCGTGACGGCCGTCGCCGCAGGCGTTCATCAGGCCACCACTTCTGGCAGCGCAGCCGCAGCCGCCTCAGTGGCGTCAACCGCCGCTGACGCAGCGCCAGTTTTCAGCCCGGCATCCAGCGGCCCGCGGGTACAGGTAAAAGAAGGCATTGGTCCGAAATTGCCGCGTCCGAATCGCGTCCGTGTGCCGACGCGTCGGGAGCTTGCTTCCTATGGCATTAAGCTGCCGTCTCAGCGTATTGCTGAAGAGCGCGCGCGTCGGGCCGAGCTTGAACATCATTACGATAATGAGCCGCTGAGCGACGAAGAAGCCGATGCGTTGGAACAGGACGAGCTGGCGCGTCAGTTTGCCGCTACCCAGCAACAGCGCTATGGCGAGTCCTGGGAATCCGAAAGCGATGAGCAGGACGAAGACGCTGCCGCTGAAGCCGAACTGGCGCGCCAGTTTGCCGCGACCCAGCAGCAGCGCTATGCCAGCGAGCAGCCGCCGGGAGCCAATCCCTTCTCACCGGCGGACTATGAGTTCTCGCCGATGAAAACGCTGGTCAATGATGGTCCAAGCGAGCCGTTGTTTACGCCGACGCCGGAAGTGCAGCCCCAGCAACCGGCTCAGCATTATCAACAACCGGCAGCCGCGCCACAGCAGGGTTATCAACCTGCGCAGCCGCCCGTACACCATCAGCCGGTAGCGCCGCAACCGCAGGCTTATCAACCTGCGCAGCAGCCAATGCAGCAACAACAGCCGGTTGCTCAGCAGCCCGCGCCGTCGCCGCAGGATAGCCTTATTCATCCGCTACTGATGCGTAATGGCGACAGCCGTCCGCTGCAAAGACCAACAACGCCGCTGCCGTCGCTGGATCTCTTGACGCCACCGCCGAGCGAAGTTGAACCTGTTGATACCTTTGCGCTTGAGCAGATGGCGCGTCTGGTCGAAGCGCGTCTCGCCGATTTCCGCATTAAAGCGGATGTGGTGAACTACTCGCCGGGTCCGGTGATCACTCGTTTCGAGCTGAACCTCGCTCCGGGGGTGAAGGCCGCGCGTATCTCTAACCTGTCGCGCGACCTTGCGCGTTCGCTGTCGACCGTGGCGGTGCGTGTGGTGGAAGTTATTCCGGGTAAACCTTACGTTGGCCTGGAATTACCGAACAAAAAACGCCAGACCGTATACCTGCGCGAAGTGCTCGATTGTCCGAAATTCCGCGAGAACCCATCGCCGCTTACCGTGGTGCTGGGCAAAGATATCGCCGGCGATCCGGTGGTGGCCGATCTGGCGAAAATGCCGCATCTGCTGGTTGCCGGTACCACTGGTTCGGGTAAATCGGTCGGCGTGAACGCCATGATCCTCAGCATGCTCTATAAGGCGCAGCCGGAAGACGTTCGTTTCATCATGATCGACCCGAAAATGCTTGAGCTGTCGGTGTACGAAGGTATCCCGCATCTGCTGACGGAAGTTGTCACCGACATGAAAGACGCCGCCAATGCGCTGCGCTGGAGCGTCAATGAAATGGAGCGCCGTTATAAGCTGATGTCGGCGCTGGGCGTGCGTAATCTGGCGGGCTACAACGAGAAGATCGCTGAGGCCGCACGCATGGGACGCCCGATCCCGGATCCTTACTGGAAACCGGGCGACAGTATGGACGCCGTGCATCCGGTGCTGGAAAAACTGCCGTACATCGTGGTGCTGGTGGATGAATTCGCCGATCTGATGATGACCGTCGGTAAGAAGGTGGAAGAACTGATTGCGCGTCTGGCGCAGAAAGCGCGCGCGGCGGGTATTCACCTGGTGCTGGCGACCCAGCGTCCGTCGGTTGACGTGATTACCGGTCTTATCAAGGCCAACATTCCGACGCGTATCGCCTTCACCGTATCGAGCAAGATTGACTCGCGTACCATCCTTGACCAGGGGGGCGCAGAATCGCTGCTGGGCATGGGGGATATGCTCTATTCCGGGCCGAATTCCACCATGCCGGTTCGTGTCCATGGTGCATTTGTCCGTGACCAGGAAGTACACGCCGTGGTGCAGGACTGGAAAGCGCGCGGTCGTCCGCAGTATGTTGACGGTATTACCTCCGATAGCGAAAGCGAAGGCGGTGGTGGCGGCTTTGATGGCGGGGAAGAGCTGGATCCGCTGTTCGATCAGGCGGTCAACTTCGTAACCGAGAAGCGTAAAGCCTCGATCTCGGGGGTGCAGCGTCAGTTCCGTATCGGTTATAACCGCGCGGCGCGTATCATTGAGCAGATGGAAGCTCAGGGGATCGTCAGCGAGCAGGGCCATAACGGTAACCGTGAAGTCCTGGCGCCGCCGCCCTTCGAGTAAGTGCAAAGTTCGGTAAATAAGCGCAAAATCAGCCTGTTCTGCTATTCCGTTGCTCTCAACGGCTCTACAGTAGGGACAGAACAGGCTCCCGCGTCGGGAGTGACGCACAATAAGGATCAACAATGAAGAAACTTGCCATCACCTGTGCATTATTGTCTGGCTTCGTGGTAAGCCAGGTTTGGGCAGACGCTGCCGGCGACTTAAAAAGCCGTCTGGATAAAGTCAGCAGTTTCCATGCCAGCTTCACTCAGAAAGTGACCGACGCAAGCGGTAATGCCGTGCAGGACGGGCAGGGCGATTTGTGGGTGAAGCGCCCGAATCTGTTCAACTGGCATATGACCCAGCCGGATGAAAGTATTCTGGTATCGGATGGGAAAACGCTGTGGTTCTATAATCCGTTTGTGGAGCAGGCAACCGCGACCTGGCTGAAAAACGCGACCAGCAACACGCCGTTCATGCTGATCGCCCGCAACCAGTCAGCGGACTGGCAGCAATACAACATCAAACAAAACGGCGATGATTTTGTGCTGACGCCGAAAAGCGGTAACGGCAACCTCAAGCAGTTCACAATCAATGTCGGCCGTGACGGTACTATCCATCAGTTCAGCGCCGTTGAGCAAGACGATCAGCGCAGCAGCTATCAGCTGAAGTCGCAGCAGAATGGCGCCGTCGATGCATCTAAGTTCACTTTTACGCCGCCGCAAGGGGTGACGGTGGACGATCAACGTAAGTAGAGGCGAATGTGAGCAACTTTTCGCTCGATTTTTCCGATAATGCATTTCAACCTCTGGCCGCCCGTATGCGGCCAGAAAATTTAGCGCAGTACATTGGCCAGCAGCACCTGCTGGCGCCGGGTAAACCGCTGCCGCGGGCGATTGAGGCAGGGCATCTGCACTCGATGATCCTGTGGGGGCCGCCGGGCACGGGTAAAACTACCCTTGCGGAAGTGATCGCTCGCTACGCCAATGCTGATGTCGAGCGTATCTCGGCTGTTACATCTGGCGTCAAAGAGATCCGCGAAGCTATCGAACGTGCGCGGCAAAACCGCAACGCTGGTCGACGCACTATCCTGTTTGTTGATGAAGTGCATCGTTTTAATAAAAGTCAGCAGGACGCATTTCTACCGCACATCGAAGACGGCACTATTACTTTTATTGGCGCGACGACCGAAAACCCGTCATTTGAACTTAATTCCGCTTTGCTCTCCCGCGCTCGCGTCTACTTGCTCAAATCATTGACCACGGACGATATCGAGCAGGTGCTCAACCAGGCGATGAGCGATAAAGCGCGAGGCTACGGTGGGCAAGATATTATCCTGCCGGATGAAACCCGCAAGGCGATTGCCGAGCTGGTCAACGGCGATGCGCGCCGGGCGTTGAACACGCTGGAAATGATGGCCGATATGGCTGAAAACGACGATTCGGGCAAGCGAGTGCTGAGAGCGGAACTGCTTACCGAAATTGCCGGCGAGCGTAGCGCGCGTTTTGATAATAAAGGCGACCGTTTTTACGATCTTATATCCGCGTTACATAAGTCCGTGCGCGGTAGCGCGCCGGATGCGGCGCTGTACTGGTACGCACGGATTATTACCGCAGGCGGCGATCCGTTGTATGTTGCTCGCCGTTGTCTGGCTATCGCGTCTGAGGATGTCGGCAACGCCGATCCTCGCGCCATGCAGGTAGCCATTTCCGCGTGGGATTGTTTTACTCGCGTTGGGCCGGCGGAAGGTGAGCGGGCTATCGCTCAGGCGATTGTTTATCTGGCCTGTGCGCCGAAGAGTAACGCGGTCTACACCGCCTTTAAGGCCGCGCTGGCAGACGCTCGCGATCGCCCTGATTACGACGTGCCGGTACATTTACGCAATGCGCCGACCAAACTCATGAAAGAGATGGGCTATGGCCAGGAGTACCGCTACGCGCACGATGAACCTAACGCCTACGCCGCTGGCGAGCAGTATTTCCCGCAGGAAATGGCGCAAACGCGCTATTATCAGCCAACAAACAGGGGGCTCGAGGGCAAAATCGCTGAAAAGCTCGCCTGGCTTGCCGAACTGGATCAAAATAGCCAGATAAAACGCTACCGCTAATTGTGGCGTTGCGGTAAGGTTATTACTTCTATTTCCGTGGCCGTAGTTTGCGGCCACTTTTCCTATTTAAATTCGATAAGCACAGGATAAGCATGCTCGATCCCAATCTGCTGCGTACCGAGCCAGACGCAGTCGCAGAAAAACTGGCACGCCGGGGCTTTAAGCTGGATGTAGATAAACTGCGCGCTCTTGAAGAGCGTCGTAAAGTTCTGCAGGTTCAAACCGAAAACCTGCAGGCGGAGCGTAACTCCCGATCGAAATCCATTGGCCAGGCGAAAGCGCGCGGGGAAGATATCGAGCCATTACGCCTGGAAGTAAACAAGCTTGGCGAACAGCTGGATGCCGCAAAGTCCGAGCTGGAAACGCTGCTGGCGGAAATTCGCGATATCGCGCTGGCGATCCCGAATATTCCTCACGATGACGTGCCGGTGGGCCGTGACGAAAACGACAACGTTGAAGTTAGCCGCTGGGGTACGCCGCGCCAGTTCGATTTCGAGGTGCGCGACCACGTGACGCTGGGTGAAATGCATGGGGGGCTGGATTTCGCCGCCGCCGTTAAGCTGACCGGTTCCCGTTTCGTGGTGATGAAAGGCCAGCTGGCCCGCCTGCACCGCGCGCTGGCGCAGTTTATGCTGGATCTGCACACCGAACAGCACGGCTATAGCGAGAACTATGTTCCTTATCTGGTTAACCAGGACACGCTGTACGGTACTGGCCAGTTGCCGAAATTCGCCGGCGACCTGTTCCATACTCGTCCGCTGGAAGAAGAAGCCGATAGCAGCAACTACGCGTTGATTCCGACCGCCGAAGTGCCGCTGACCAACCTGGTTCGCGACGAAATTATCGACGAAGACGATCTGCCGATCAAAATGACCGCCCATACGCCGTGCTTCCGTTCTGAAGCGGGTTCCTATGGTCGTGATACTCGCGGTCTGATCCGTATGCACCAGTTCGATAAAGTTGAAATGGTGCAGATTGTACGTCCGGAAGACTCCATGGCGGCGCTGGAAGAGATGACCGGCCACGCTGAGAAGGTTCTGCAACTGCTGGGTCTGCCGTACCGTAAGGTGGCGCTGTGCACCGGCGATATGGGCTTTAGCGCCTGTAAAACCTATGACCTCGAAGTGTGGGTTCCGGCGCAGGATACCTATCGCGAAATTTCTTCCTGCTCCAACGTCTGGGATTTCCAGGCACGTCGTATGCAGGCGCGTTGCCGCAGCAAGTCCGACAAAAAGACTCGTCTCGTTCATACCCTGAATGGTTCTGGTCTGGCGGTTGGCCGTACGCTGGTTGCGGTGATGGAAAACTATCAGCAGGCCGATGGCCGTATCGAGATCCCGGAAGTTCTGCGCCCGTATATGCGTGGCCTCGAATATATCGGTTAATCTTTTCTGCTCTTTCCTTAAAAGCGCCTGCGGGCGCTTTTTTTATATCCTTATTGATACCGGGCAATAATCCCCTCAGTAAATCCGGTGATACTCCCTTTGGATTAATACAGCATAAAAAGCCAATAAAATCCGATATATATAAAATTATATAACGATTGTCAGCTTATTGTGAGCAACCAAAGCGAGTATCTATGAAAATCAAAGCCCCCGATGCTTTACTGGCTGCCGAAGTTAGCCGACGTGGTTTAATGAAAACCACGGCGATAGGCGGCCTGGCGATGGCCAGCAACGCATTGACCTTGCCCTTCACGCGTATTGCGCACGCCGCTGATACGCTGGCGCCAGTGAGTGAGAAAGTGGTCTGGAGCGCCTGCACCGTAAACTGCGGCAGCCGCTGTCCGCTGCGCATGCACGTGGTTGATGGCGCTATTAAGTACGTAGAAACCGATAATACCGGCGATGATAACTACGACGGTCTGCATCAGGTTCGCGCCTGTCTGCGAGGCCGCTCTATGCGCCGTCGGGTCTATAACCCTGACCGGCTGAAATATCCGATGAAGCGCGTCGGCAAACGCGGTGAAGGAAAATTCGAACAAATTAGCTGGGAAGAGGCGTTCGACACTATCGCCAGCAATATGCAGCGCCTGATTAAAGATTATGGCAACGAATCTATCTATCTGAACTACGGAACCGGTACGCTCGGCGGGACTCTGACTCGTTCCTGGCCGCCAGGAAAAACGCTGATTGCTCGTCTGATGAACTGCTGCGGCGGCTATCTCAATCATTATGGCGACTATTCATCGGCGCAGATTGCGGCTGGTTTGAATTACACCTATGGCGGTTGGGCCGATGGCAATAGCCCGTCGGATATCGAAAACAGTCAGTTGGTGGTGCTGTTTGGCAATAACCCTGGCGAAACGCGCATGAGCGGCGGCGGGGTGACTTACTACCTTGAGCAGGCGCGGCAGAAATCCAATGCCCGCATGATCATTATCGATCCGCGTTATACCGACACCGGCGCCGGGCGTGAAGATGAATGGATCCCGATTCGACCGGGAACCGACGCGGCGCTTATTTCAGCGCTGGCTTGGGTGATGATTACTGAAAATCTGGTCGATCAGCCCTTCCTCGATAAATACTGCGTCGGCTACGACGAGAAAACCCTGCCTGCCGATGCGCCGGCGAATGGACATTATAAAGCTTACATCCTTGGTCAGGGTTCCGACGGTATCGCTAAAACGCCGGAGTGGGCATCCACCATTACCGGGATCCCGCGTGAGCGCATTGTGAAGCTGGCTCGCGAGATAGCGACGGCGAAACCGGCGTATATCTGCCAGGGGTGGGGACCTCAGCGTCACGCCAACGGTGAAATCGCCACCCGCGCCATCTCCATGCTCGCCATTCTGACCGGCAACGTAGGGATTAACGGCGGCAATAGCGGCGCACGTGAAGGTTCATATAGCCTACCTTTCGAACGTATGCCGACGCTGGAAAATCCGGTTGAGACCAGCATCTCTATGTTTATGTGGACCGATGCGATTGAACGTGGTCCGGAAATGACCGCGCTGCGTGATGGAGTACGCGGCAAAGATAAGCTCGACGTGCCGATCAAGATGATCTGGAACTACGCGGGTAACTGCCTTATCAACCAGCACTCCGAGATCAACCGTACCCACGAAATCCTGCAGGACGATAAGAAGTGCGAAATGATCGTGGTCATCGACTGCCACATGACGTCGTCTGCGAAATACGCCGATATTCTGCTGCCGGACTGTACCGCCTCTGAGCAGATGGACTTCGCGCTGGACGCCTCCTGCGGCAATATGTCCTATGTCATCTTTGCCGACCAGGCAATCAAACCGCGTTTCGAATGCAAAACCATCTATGAGATGACCACCGAGTTGGCGAAACGCATGGGGGTAGCGGAGAAATTTACCGAAGGCCGCACTCAGGAAGGCTGGATGCGCTATTTGTATGAGCAGTCGCGGAAAGCGATTCCCGAACTGCCGGATTTCGATACTTTCCGCCAGCAGGGCATCTTCAAGCAGCGTGACCCGCAAGGTCATCATGTGGCGTATAAAGCCTTCCGTGACGATCCGCTGGCCAACCCACTGACCACGCCATCGGGCAAAATCGAGATCTATTCCCAGGAGCTCGCTAAAATCGCCGCGACCTGGGAGCTGCCGGAAGGCGATGTCATCGATCCGCTGCCGATCTACACTCCTGGGTTTGAAAATTACAATGATCCGTTGACTGCTAAATATCCGTTACAGCTGACGGGATTCCACTACAAGTCTCGCGTCCACTCAACTTATGGCAACGTTGATGTCCTGCAGGCAGCCTGCCGTCAGGAAATGTGGATCAATCCGATCGATGCGAAGACGCGCGGCATCGTCAATGGCGATCGCATTCGTATTTTCAACGACCGCGGCGAAGTCCATATCGAAGCGAAAGTGACGCCACGTATGATGCCGGGCGTCGTCGCGCTGGGCGAGGGCGCCTGGTATAACCCGGACGCCTCACGCGTGGATCAGGCCGGCAGCATTAACGTGCTGACCACCCAGCGTCCGTCGCCGTTGGCGAAAGGCAACCCATCGCATACCAACCTCGTCCAGGTTGAAAAGCTGTAAGGAGTAACCGATGACAACTCAGTATGGATTTTTTATCGATTCCGCCCGTTGCACCGGTTGCAAAACCTGCGAGCTGGCCTGTAAAGACTACAAGAACCTGAC
>OIFK01000688.1_pt1 | contig 10611 bp, 8 predicted proteins | sample 1582071 | NCBI WGS metagenome assembly OIFK01 (sample SAMN07501052, study PRJEB24779) | human gut metagenome | isolation source: stool | host: human infant | place: USA: Pittsburgh, PA | reverse complement strand
ATATAAAGATAGATATTTATTTGTTGTTGATTTATTATTTATTAGAAAAATAAAACATACAGATTGGCTAAATATTTTGTATGTATTAAAATGTAATTAAAGAAGTAATCAAGGAGGCATGAGTATGTCTAATTTATGGATTATATTTGCAGTTACTGTACTAATAGCAGTTTATTCCGCAATTGAGGTATTTACAAATTTAAATCATAAACAACAACCAAGATTTAAATATTTTACTATCGCATTTGTTGTGTTTATTATCTTAGCGATTATAGAAGTTATATTTCTTGCTCAATGATGGATGAATTTAAAAAGTTATAGTTTACCTGTAAAGAAATCGGTGCTATTTAATTTCTTCACAGGTATTTTTATTTGCATTCGATACTATTTTTAGTTTTTTATTAGAATGAACGATTCTTATATTTAAAATTACTTTTGATCTGATTTAGTGAAAATCATAATATTTAAACCAATTAAGATTATAATATAAATAAAGATAGTAAAAGTTTTTATTAGCAACATAGCATTATCAGGGGTATCAGATTTAAAAAGTGTAATTAAATCTCCAATTGGAGGAACAGCCCATAATATATAATTCAGTAATGAATATGATTGTACTAAAGAAGGACGACTGAGACTAACAATTATTATAAGCGCTATAAATAGGAAAGTGTACTTATAAGATAAGAAATTAATATTATGAATTAAAGTAGAAATGAGCATCCCAATAATGCTTACAACAATATGTAACGTTAGTGCGATTATATATTGATTGAGAGTAATATCTTCGGAAAACCTATTTAGTATTAATGGGTAGAATAAAGATAATAAAATTAACATTAAATGAATTAAAGATATGAAAAACCACTTACTAATGAGAAAAAGTAATTTAGATTCTAATTGGGTAAAGAGCAAATATTTTTCGTTCAAAGATTCTAAATTCCAAATGCTAATAGTTAACCAACACGAGATAATCAATAAGCCTATACTGCTAGATGCATAACTAGAAAGAATAGGTTGACCTTTGTATAAATATTGAATGATGATCCATATCACAAAGAAGAGTATAGGTGGTATAAATTGATAAGATTTAAAATAATTTCTAAACTGATATTGTGTAAATGCAATCAAAAGTTTTTCACATCCTTAATCTCAAGAATTTCACAGTTATGCACGATTAATTGTTTCAGTACTAAATTCAAATCGTTTTGATTAGTTTGGATGGATATTTTGTTATTGTCAGTATATGTAATTTTTTGATTTTGTATTTCTTTTAGTAAGTTAATTGTAACAGAATCATTTTTAACTACAATTAGTTTTGAAGTAACTACTAAATGATTTTTATTTATATCGTTAATATAAAAAATACCTGTTTCAATATTTAAGATATGCGTAGTAATATTTATAAGTTGATTCAATTCATGAGATGTTAAAATAATTGTTGATGATAATTTTAACCACTCTAGATAATTTATCAGAAATTTTGTAGCATTCTGATCTAATCCAGAAAATGGTTCATCTAAAATATATATGTCAGCGTTTTTAATTAAACATTGAATAACATTGACTTTCTGCTTTGTACCTTTTGAACAGTCTTTTAATTTTTTTTTTTTTTTTGACGATAATTTAAGATGATTTATAAGGTAATTAAGTTTGACTTTAGTTTGATTATTAGAATGAACTTTTAATAGAAATTCAAAATATTCGTTAATCGTTAAACTTAAATTATTAGGAAAGATATCTACAGCATAACTAATTTTGCCATTTATTAATAATGATCCATCAAATTGAGTAATTAAACCAGCAATAATTTTTAAAGTTATACTTTTACCTGAACCATTTTTACCATTTACTAACGTTATTGAATGTTTCGGTACTCTAAAATTTAAATCATTAAGTATGTTTTGCTTATTAAATTGTTTTGTAATGTGAACTCCTTCAATAGCACTAAGTGACATTTTTTACTCCTAATAAATATAGTATACGTTTAATATATATTCTATCAATAAATAGTTCAATTTTCCTAATACCTAGTGCATATTAAACAAAAAAACAACGACGATTTACGTCGTTGTTTTTTAAGTATGTTAGGTTCCAAATTATGATTCAAGTAATAAATCTTCAGGATTTTCAATGAGTTCTTTAATGGTTTTTAAGAATCCTACAGCCTCTTTCCCATCGATGATTCTATGATCATAGCTTAATGCGATATACATCATTGGACGATTTTCAATTGTATCTTTATCAACTGCAATTGGGCGTGTAATAATTGAATGCATACCTAAGATAGCTGCTTGATTACCATTTATAATCGGTGTACTCATCATTGAGCCAAAGATACCGCCATTAGTGATGGTAAACGAACCGTTAACCATGTCATCAAGGCCTAATTTTTTATCACGAGCTTTTACGGCTAAATTAGCGATTTCTTGTTCAATTTCTGCAAAATTTTTCTTATCACAATCTCTAACAAATGGTACGAGTAATCCATCGTCAGTGGATACTGCAATGCCGATATCGTAAAATTGTTTAGTAATCATATCATCGCCATCTATCTCAGCATTTACTTCAGGATATTTTTTGAGAGCTGCAACGGCAGCTTTAGTAAAGAAGGACATAAATCCTAATTTAGTACCATCATGATCTTTGATAAATTGTTCTTTTTTACGTTTACGTAAATCCATAACGTTTGTCATATCAACTTCATTAAATGTAGTAAGCATAGCTGTTTGATTTGATACTTCTAATAATTTTTTTGCAGCAGTTTTTTTGCGTCGAGACATTTTTTCACGAATAACAGGTTTTGATGGATTGTTATTGGTTTGTTTAGAACCACTGTTTTGTGATTTGCTTTCACTTTTAGCTGTTTGACTTGAAGATTTTTGACTATTTTCAACATCATCTTTTCTTAGAACATCATTGCCTTTTCCGGATACTTCGCTTAAATCAACGCCATTTTTACGCGCATGTCGACGTGCAGATGGTGTTGCATTGATACGTTGCTGGCTATTATCTTGTGTATTTTCACTTTCACTAGAATTCGGGTTAGATTGTTTTGGCGTTTCTTTCTCTTTAGCTTCATCTTTTTGTGAAGATTCGTTAGAACTATCGTTAGATGTGTTTACTTGTCCTTCTCCTACTACAGCTACAGCTTGACCTACTTCAACTGTATCGCCTTCCTCGGCTAATTGTTCTGATAATACCCCAGCTTCTTCAGAAACTACTTCGACGTTAACTTTATCTGTTTCTAGTTCTAAGATAGCTTCACCTTTATCTACATTATCGCCTACATTTTTTAACCATTCTGCAATGGTACCCTCTGTGATTGATTCTGCTAATTCTGGAACTTTTACCTCTGCCATACTTATTTTTCCCCCTAGTTAATTGTTAATGCTACTTTCAATAATTTTAGTTTGTACAAGTTTATGAATTTCTCCATCGCCTTCAGCAGGTGCAGCTCTTTGTATTCTACCGTGATAAGTTAAATCATATTTATTAGCAACAAGTGCTTTTAGATAAGGATACACGAATAACCATGCACCTTGATTTTTAGGTTCTTCTTGAACCCATGACACGTTTTCAAGATGAGGTAATGATTTTAAAACTTCTTTTATTTCTTCTTCTGGGAACGGATATAATCTTTCTACTGCTATGAGAAGAATAGAATCGTTAGGATTTTTATCTAAATATTCTTTTAGGTCAATATACATCTTTCCTGATGCTAAAATCACTTTTTTGACTTTTTGTTCATCGACATCTTCTTTGATGATAGGTTTAAAACCGCCAGAAGTAAACTCATCAATAGGTTTAGCTACTGTTTTATTTCTTAAAAGACTCTTAGGTGACATGACAATTAATGGTCTCATTTCTAATGTATCTAAACTAGCGGCTTGCGCACGTAGTAAATGGAAGTAATTACTTGCACTAGATAGATTAACTACAGTTGAATTATTTTCAGCGGCTAATTGTAGAAATCTTTCTAAGCGTGCCGATGAATGCTCTGGTCCTTGCCCTTCAAAAGCATGTGGTAAGAAAAGTGTTAAACCTGAACGCTCACCCCATTTTGCGCGAGAACTTGAGAGGAAATTGTCAAACATCATTTGAGACATATTAGAAAAGTCGCCATATTGAGCTTCCCATATGTTAAAGTTACCTTTATTTTCGACGTTATAACCATACTCAAATCCAACTACAGCTGCTTCAGATAGCGGCGAATTATGAATATCAAAAGTAGCCTGTTGTTGAGGTACATGATGCAATGGCGTGAATGTATTACCATTTTCTTCATCATGAAGCACAGCATGTCTATGACTAAATGTTCCCCGTTCACTATCTTGACCTGTTAAACGAATTGAAGTTCCATCTTGTAATATGGTTGCAAAAGCAAGTTGCTCTGCTTGAGCCCAATCGACGAGCCCCCCTTCTTTTTCAAAAGGTTCTCTACGTTTTTCAAGTACTTTATTGAGCTTTTTCAGTACATGAAAATCTTTTGGATAATCAAGCATTGCATCATTGATTTCTTTTAAATGATCAAATGAGAAATCTTTCGTATCACTTTGTAAAGGTAGTTGGAGTGATTCTGGTTTTTCCATATCTGGGTTATTCATTTTGTCATTTTTATCAATTTTATCATGTGCTGTTCGCATTTCTTTTTGAACACCGTCAATGACTTCATTCATTTCGTCTTCGGAAATAATTCCTTCATCAACTAACTTTTTACCATATAAAATTTCAACTGAATCATGTTTTCTAATGTTTTGGTATGGAACTGGATTAGTAATAGAAGGTTCATCCATTTCATTGTGCCCATAGCGTCGATAACCTACTAAGTCAATAACGACATCTTTATGAAATTCTTTACGGAATTCCATTGCAATTTCAATAGCTTCAATTGTTGCTTCTACATCATCGGCATTTACGTGTAGTATTGGAACATCGTAACCTTTAGCTACGTCGGAAGAGTACGTTGTTGAACGTCCATCAAAAGGTTCAGTTGTAAAACCGATTCTATTATTTGTAATAATATGAAGTGAACCACCTGTAGAATATCCTTTTAAACTACCTAAGTTCATCGTTTCAAAATTAATACCTTGACCTGGATATGCCGCATCACCATGTATAATAATCGGCATTGCTTTATGGAAGTCGGTAGATGGACCTCCTACTTGATGTGTATTATCTTGTGCTGCTCTTGTTTTACCAGCAACAACGGGTGCAACGATTTCCAAATGACTTGGATTATTCGCTAAAGAAATACGCTGTTCTATTCCGTATGAGTTAGTCGTTTTAACGCCACCTAGGTGATACTTCACATCTGAAGTCCAACCTGAGGTTAATTCTAAACTACCATCTTCTGGTAAAAACTTCATTGGATCTGTATGCATAAATTCTGAAATCATCATCTCATAAGGTTTTTCCAAGACATGCGTTAATACATTTAAACGTCCACGGTGAGCCATACCGATTTGAATGTTTTTAATCCCCTCGTTACCTGCTAATGTGATTGTGTGTTGAAGCATTGGAACTAACGTATCGACACCTTCAATTGAAAAACGTTTAGCCCCAACAAAATTTTTGTGCAAATATTTTTCAAAACCTTCTACGTGTGCGAGTTTTTTGAAAAGTTCTTTTTTTTGATTATCGTTTAAACTTGCTTTATAAGGCGTTTCAATTCTTCTTTTTAACCACACACGTTCTTTATTATTATTAATGTGAGTGTATTCAAAAGCTATCGGTCCTTTGTAACGTCTTTCCATACGAACAATTGCATCATAGGCATTGTCATAAATGTCTTTAAAATGTTCAGAGACAATTCCAGATGATATTTTTTCCAAAGTTTCTTTATCTAAATCAAAATCTTCGATTTCTAATTTAGGAACATTTTGACGCTCTGGAGGATTTACTGGATAAATATCTGCTTTTAAATGTCCGTATTGACGAATATTATCGATTAAGCGCATAACACGTTTAATTGTGCTATCTCCCGCTTGTGAACCACCCCCATCAGTGGTAGGTTTAGCTTCGATATGAGCTTCACCTGTTTTAATTGTACTGAACAAGACTTGTAAATCTTCAGGTACGGATGATGGATTTTGTAGATAATCATCATACAAATCTAGCATAAGGCCAAGATTTGCGCCGAAGTTTACAGGAGCCTCTGTAAATTCTTTCTTGTTCTTAGTCATTTAACACCCTCCACAAAAATGATGAAACGCTTACATGGTTATCATAGCATTATTTCATATATTGTTAAAGTACATTTACCTATTATTATACAAAATAGGAGCAAGACAGAATTTACTCCAAATTCATAGTCTCGCTCCCGTATGATCGCTATCTCCATCTATCAAGTTTAGATTGTCAAGTCTATAGTAAGAGAACTTTTGTGAAGAAGTTCCTTTCATTAGTATGACATGATATAGCTATTCAAGTCAGCATCTTAGTGTAGTGACTGTAATCTTTATTTATAATGATAGGTGTCAATGGATTTAATCATTTATAGTACTAGTTTAAGGATTGTTAATATTTAAGCCCTGTAATAATTTATTTGTAACTTGTTTAATCGTAATCATTCGTTACTTAAATAATACTATTTATTTAATTTAGTACTGGAAAACTGATTTTGAAAGTCGTGTAATTTTGTAGTTCACTTTCAACCTGAATCATACCACCGTTAAGTTGTACAATTTTTTCAGCTATTGATAGTCCTAATCCATTGCCTCCTTGACTACGAGCACGTGATTTATCTACACGATAAAATCTATCAAAGATAAATTCTAAGTCAGCTTTTGGTATACCCATACCATGATCAGTAATATCAATCATAATCATTTTATTTTTTAGTTGAGTAACAATTTTAATGTGCTTATGTTCAGTATCGTATTTCATTGCATTATCAATAAATATGAGTAAAAGTTGTTCAAACTGATGACGGTTAATTTTTAATTGGATAGGTTTAGTAGCAAGATGTGTTTCAAAGGTATAATCTGGATGTAGGTGTTGCAGTGACTTCACACGTGACTGAATCTCGCTATTTATGTCTACATTTTCACATTCCAAAACATTATGATTGACTCTATCTTTGGTAAGTAAAAGTAGTTCTTCGACAAGTTTTGTTATTCGATTCACTTCTTCAATTGAAATATTCAAAGATTCTTCCAAAACTGCTGGATCTTTTTTCCCCCAACGTTGGATTAAATTTAGATGACCTTGAATAATCTGCAGTGGCGTTCTTAATTCGTGTGAAGCATCCTCGACAAATTGACGTTGCTGATTAAAAGATTCTTCTATTTGATACATCATTTCATTAAAAGTATCAATTAAATTATCTGTTTCTTCATAATTTGTAGTTAATTCAAGTTTATTTTGAAAACCATCTCTTCTAATTTGATTCATTTTATTGGACATTGTAACTATCGGTTTAGTAATTTGCGAAGAAAAGATATAACTCACGCCGGCAGTAATAATGGTTGCAATTAATCCAAAAGCAAGTGCAACGATATAAAGTGATTTAACGAGATTATCATAATTTTGAAGAGAATGGACTAATACACTGTATCCAGAAAAATCTTTCGAACGTATAGGTTCAGTTATTACTAAGTAATTAATACCGTGGCTTCTTTGAATATGTATACGTTCAGGATGTTTGAAATCAATTTTGTTATCATAAGCAAGTGTATTATCATTTGATGTTTGAATTAACTTTCTACCCTTATCATCATAAATCAATATTTCTTGAAAATTTTCTAAGGATGCATTTAAATCCAATGCAGATATATCACTTAAAGATTTTGAATGGAACAGATTGGCGATATCATTTGAACTTCTTTCAGCTTCGTCAATTTCACTACTTCGTAAAGTATCTTTTAAAAAGAAAATAATAATTAAGCAGAAAAGTAATATTGTCGTGAAGGTAATGAGCGTCGTAATAAGCATCCATTTATATTTTAATTTTTGACGCTTAATCATCGAATCACATACCCTACGCCACGTACAGTTTCTATGGATTTTTCTTTATTAAAAGGTTTGAGTTTATTACGTAAATAACGAATATAAACATCAACGACATTCGTTTCTACTTCACTATTATACCCCCATACGTGATCGAGAATTTGTTCACGTTGCATGACGTGGTTACGATTTTCAGCTAAAACATATAATAAATCGTATTCTGTTTTAGTTAATTCTAATTGATGGCCATTAACAGTAACTTTAAAGGCATCTTTATCAATGATAATACCATTGATATCTAAAACATCTTTATCTGGCTGTCTGCGCAATACCGCTCTTATTCTTGCCAGCAATTCTTCTATATCAAAGGGTTTTACAATGTAGTCATCTGCCCCATAGTCCAACCCAGCTACTTTATCATATGTCTCGCTTTTCGCAGTAATGATGATAATTGGAGTAGTTGTTTTTTGACGAATTTGTCTACAAATTTCTAGACCATTTATGTTTGGAAGCATTAAGTCTAAAATATATAAATCATAGGGCTTAGATAATGCTTTGTCCAAACCTGCCTTTCCATCATTCTCTATATCAACAGTATAATTTTCATGAGTTAACTCAAGCTCTATAAATCTAGCAAGATTTTGCTCATCTTCTACAATTAAAATATTTGTCATATTTGCACCTCACGCTACATCTTAAACAATTAACTCGTATTTCTAAAGATGTAATTCAAAATTGTAAATGATTTGTTATGAAACTAGTATCATTTTACCATGAACCACCTTAATAGATGGTCGAATAAGTAGACTGTCTTTAGAAAAAGTCACTCTAGCATTATCAATATATTTAAATTAAATGGAAAAAATATCTATATTTCTAATTGACAATCATTATCAATCATGTATAATGATAATTGAAAATGATTATCAATACCAATTGAAAAACATTCCCCCCACATACAAGTTGTTCTTTTGGATTGGTCATTTTCAACTATCCCCTTTTATATGCCCGTAAAAGACTAACGTTAAGAAATGACGTTTCAATAAAAGCAGTAGACCTTTGACACTTGAGGTCTGCTGTTTTTTCAATGATAATATAATGAGAGAAAGTAAAATAATAAGTGACTAATAATCTTATCAAAATTTTAGAACGCTCATCACTTTTGATTAATGAAATAATATATATAAAAGAGTCTGTAACACATGAAGTGCACAGACTCTTTTTATTTTCATAATTAATTGTTATGTTGCTAATTTTTGATGGTTTTCAATCTAATCAGCTTCGTTAGTCACATAATATTGAATGAACTAGGTTCAAACTAAAAGTAGTTGAGTGTTATCAAAAGAAAAATGTAACTAAGCTATTAACTGTTTAGGTAGTAATAAAGTACTGAGTAAAAGGCAGAATACACCACCAATAATGCCGGCAATAATATCTGTAGGGTAATGAACGCCTAGATACACTCTAGAAGTTGATATTAATAAAATGAAAAGTGCGCATAAACCGATTAACACGCCTTTAGAGATACCCGAATCATGACGGTTTATTACATATATAGCGCTTCCAAAGAATGAAGTTGAGCCCATAGCATGACCGCTTGGAAAACTAAAGCCTGAAATGTCAATTAAACGCAATAATGTTGGACGTTCCCTATCAAAGATATTCTTTAATAGTGGATTGAGTGTACTAGATAAGCTCATTACTATTACAAAGAATAATGTCTCAATCTTGAAACGTTTTAGCATAAGGTAAGCAACTAATAATAAGGATAGCGCAACCATTGCCCAAACTTCACCAATTTTTGTTACACCTAACATAATAGATGTGGTAATGAAACTTTCAGATGAATAAATAAATTCATATACTTCGTTATCTATCCATTTTCCAAGCCTTGATTCATGAAAAAAAGCTATTATACCAAAAATAAGTGTAAAAACAATAAGCAATGAAATGCGTTTCCATCGATTCATTATAGGTGCCCCCTACTTGTTTAATGCATCATGAATAATTTTATCAAATAAATCTTCTTTCGTGTAACTCTCTTGATATGTTTCCATTTGTTTAATAATAGATTCACGATGTAATTCAATATCATTTAATTCTTGCAATAAGTTAACTTCTGTAAGTTGATCTTCAGGAATATGACGACCATAACCCTTAGATTCAAAGTTTTTAGCATTATCAATTTGATCTCCTCTTGATTGATCAAGTCCTAAGGGGATGAGTAACATCGGTATACGTAGCGATAAAAATTCATAAATTGCGTTAGAACCTGCACGACTTACAACAGTATCAGTGATTGCTAATAAATCAGTTAAGTCGTCTTTAACAAATTCAAATTGAACATACCCTTTTTTATTGATTGAGTCATCAACAAGTCCTTTTCCAGTTAAGTGTATAATTTGATAATCATGGAGAAGTGCCTCAATATTTTGACGAATGATATTATTAAGTTTTTTACTACCTAAACTTCCTCCCATGACTAATAACACTTTTTTATTTTTATCAAAATCAGTGAGTTGATATCCTCTTTCTTTATTCCCTTGTTTTAAGTCCTCACGTACAGTAGCCCCAACAAAATCAGCTTTATCTTTTGGAAGATATGTAAGTGTATCTTCAAAGGTTGTGTATATTTTCTTAGCAAATTTTAAAGAAATTTTA
>OIFK01000681.1_pt1 | contig 10746 bp, 4 predicted proteins | sample 1582071 | NCBI WGS metagenome assembly OIFK01 (sample SAMN07501052, study PRJEB24779) | human gut metagenome | isolation source: stool | host: human infant | place: USA: Pittsburgh, PA | reverse complement strand
TACACTCCTGTTAATCCATACAGCAACAGTGCCGGGGAGACCCGGCGCTGTTGTCCGTTTTAGCAGCAGGCAGGAAACAGCCTGATACCTGGAGAGCCTTTCTTGAGCCAGGAATACACCGAAGACAAAGAAGTCAAACTAACCAAACTCAGCAGCGGGCGCCGACTCCTTGAGGCGATGCTCATCCTTTGCTCCCTCTTCGCCATCTGGCTGATGGCGGCACTACTGAGCTTTAACCCCTCGGACCCCAGCTGGTCGCAAACGGCATGGCATGAGCCTATTCATAATTTAGGCGGCGCCCCCGGCGCGTGGCTTGCCGATACCCTCTTTTTCATTTTTGGCGTCATGGCCTACACCATCCCGGTGATCATCATCGGCGGATGCTGGTTTGCCTGGCGGCATCAGGAAAACGACGAATACATTGATTATTTTGCCGTTTCCCTTCGCCTCATCGGTGCGTTAGCCCTGATCCTGACCTCCTGTGGTCTGGCGGCGATTAACGCCGATGATATCTGGTACTTCGCCTCCGGCGGGGTGATCGGCAGCCTGCTGAGCACCACGCTGCAACCCCTGCTGCACAGCAGCGGCGGCACCATCGCCCTGTTGTGTATCTGGGCGGCCGGGCTGACGCTGTTCACCGGCTGGTCGTGGGTCAGCATTGCGGAAAAGCTGGGCGGCGGCATCCTGTCCGTTCTCACCTTTGCCAGCAACCGTACCCGTCGGGATGATACCTGGGTCGATGAAGGCGAATACGAAGACGACGAGGAAGATTACGACGACGAAGAGGCGGCCAGGCCGCAGGAATCGCGTCGCGCCCGTATCTTACGCAGCGCGCTGGCGCGGCGTAAGCGTCTGGCCGAGAAGTTTACCAACCCTATGGGGCGTAAAACCGACGCTGCGCTTTTCTCCGGCAAACGGATGGATGACGGCGAAGAGGTGGTGCAATACAGCGCCAGCGGGGCGCCTGTTGCCGCCGACGATGTACTGTTTTCCGGCGCCAGCGCCGCGCGTCCTGCAGAGGATGATGTGCTGTTCTCCGGCGCCAGCGCCGTGCGCCCGGGCGATTTCGACCCTTACGATCCGTTGTTGAATGGCCACAGTATCGCTGAGCCGGTAAGCGCAGCGGCGGCGGCTACTGCCGCGCCGCAGGCGTGGGCAGAATCACCGGTGGGCCATCACGGCGCTGCGCCAGCTTATCAGCCGGAAGCCAGCTATCCGCCGCAGCAGGCGTATCAGCCTGAACCCGCTCCGTTCCAGCAGGCTGCTTATCAGCCGCCAGCGGGGCAAACCGCACCGCAGGCGTATCAGCCTGAGCCAGCGCCGTATCAACAGCCGGTTTACGATCCGCGTGCCGGTCAACCTGCGCCGCAGGCCTATCAGCCTGAGCCAGCGCCGTATCAGCAGCCGGCTTACGATCCGTATGCCGGTCAACCTGCGCCGCAGGCCTATCAGCCTGAGCCAGCGCCGTATCAGCAGCCGGCTTACGATCCGCATGCCGGTCAACCTGCGCCGCAGGCCTATCAGCCTGAGCCAGCGCCGTATCAGCAGCCGGCTTACGATCCGCATGCCGGTCAACCTGCACCGCAGGCCTATCAGCCTGAGCCAGCGCCGTATCAGCAGCCGGCTTACGATCCGTATGCCGGTCAACCTGCGCCGCAGGCCTATCAGCCTGAGCCAGCGCCGTATCAGCAGCCAACTTACGATCCCTATGCCGGTCAGCCTGCGCCTCAGACCTATCAGCAGCCGGCTTACGATCCGAATGCCGGTCAGCCCGCGCCGCAGACCTACCAGCAGCCGGCTTACGACCCGCATGCCGGCCAGCCCGCGCCGCAGCCGTATCAGCCGGAGCCAGCGGCGTATCAGCCGCAAAGCGCGCCAGTTCCCCCACCGGAGCCAGAGCCCGAGGTCGTGCAGGAGGAAGTGAAACGTCCGCCGCTCTATTATTTCGAGGAAGTGGAAGAGAAGCGGGCGCGCGAACGCGAGCTGTTGGCCTCCTGGTATCAGCCAATTCCTGAGCCGGAAAGTCCGATTGCCACTAAACCGCTGACGCCGCCGACCACTGCGTCCAAACCGCCAGTGGAGACAACCGTAGTCTCTGCGGTAGCGGCTGGGGTGCATCAGGCTACCGCCGCCAGCGGCGGCGCGGCGGCAGCAACCTCGTCCACTGCCGCATCCGCTGCGGCTACGCCATTGTTCAGCCCGGCGTCCAGCGGCCCACGGGTTCAGGTGAAAGAGGGCATCGGTCCAAAACTACCGCGGCCCAATCGCGTGCGTGTTCCTACGCGTCGGGAACTGGCCTCCTACGGCATCAAGCTACCGTCGCAGCGGGAGGCGGAACAGCGCGCGCGGCAGGCGGAGCGCGATCCGCATTATGATGATGAGCTGCTCTCGGATGAGGAAGCGGATGCTATGGAGCAGGATGAACTGGCTCGCCAGTTCGCCGCCACCCAGCAGCAGCGCTACGGTCATCGCTGGGAAGACGATAACGCGACTGATGACGATGAGGCCGACGCCGCGGCGGAAGCGGAGCTGGCGCGTCAGTTTGCCGCTACCCAGCAGCAGCGGTACGCTACCGAGCAGCCGCCGGGCGCCAACCCGTTCTCGCCGGCAGATTATGAATTCTCGCCGATGAAAACGTTGGTCAATGACGGCCCGAGCGAACCGCTGTTTACGGCGACGCCGGAAGTCCAGCCGCAGCAGCCGGCCCAGCGCTATCAACAACCGGCGGCCGCTCCGCAGCAGGGTTATCAACCTGCGCAGCATCAGCCGATACACCATCAGCCTGTGCCGCCGCAGCCGCAGTCCTATCCGACTGCGTCGCAGCCCGTGCAGCCGCAACAACCGGTTGCCCCTCAGGGGCATCAGCCTGCCGCCCCTGCGCCGCAGGAGAGCCTGATCCACCCGCTGCTGATGCGCAATGGCGATAGTCGACCGCTGCAAAAGCCGACCACGCCACTGCCGTCGCTGGATCTGCTTACCCCGCCGCCGAGTGAAGTCGAGCCGGTGGATACCTTTGCTCTCGAGCAGATGGCACGCCTGGTGGAAGCGCGACTCGCCGATTTCCGCATTAAAGCGGATGTGGTGAACTACTCACCGGGGCCGGTGATCACCCGCTTCGAACTGAATCTGGCGCCTGGCGTTAAGGCCGCACGGATCTCTAACCTGTCACGGGACCTGGCGCGATCGCTGTCAACGGTCGCCGTGCGCGTGGTGGAGGTGATCCCGGGCAAACCGTATGTCGGGCTTGAGCTGCCGAATAAAAAACGCCAGACCGTCTACCTGCGTGAAGTGCTCGACAACGCCAAGTTCCGTGATAACCCATCTCCGCTCACCGTGGTGCTGGGTAAAGACATCGCTGGCGATCCGGTAGTAGCCGATCTGGCGAAAATGCCGCATCTGCTGGTGGCCGGTACCACCGGTTCCGGTAAGTCTGTTGGCGTCAACGCCATGATCCTCAGCATGCTCTACAAGGCGCAGCCGGAAGATGTGCGTTTCATTATGATCGACCCGAAAATGCTCGAGCTGTCGGTCTACGAAGGAATTCCGCACCTGCTGACGGAAGTGGTCACCGACATGAAAGACGCCGCCAATGCGCTGCGCTGGAGCGTCAATGAGATGGAGCGCCGCTACAAGCTGATGTCGGCGCTGGGCGTGCGTAACCTCGCGGGCTACAACGAGAAGATCGCCGAAGCCGCGCGCATGGGACGTCCGATCCCGGATCCGTACTGGAAGCCTGGCGACAGCATGGACGCCGTACATCCGGTGCTGGAAAAACTGCCGTACATCGTGGTGCTGGTGGATGAATTCGCCGATCTGATGATGACCGTCGGCAAAAAGGTGGAAGAGCTGATCGCTCGCCTGGCGCAGAAAGCGCGCGCGGCGGGGATCCACCTGGTGCTGGCGACACAGCGTCCGTCGGTAGATGTTATTACCGGCCTGATTAAGGCCAACATCCCGACGCGCATCGCCTTTACCGTGTCGAGTAAAATTGACTCACGTACCATTCTCGATCAGGGCGGCGCGGAATCGCTGCTGGGTATGGGGGATATGCTTTACTCCGGGCCGAACTCTACCACGCCGGTGCGTGTCCACGGGGCGTTTGTGCGCGACCAGGAAGTCCACGCCGTGGTTCAGGACTGGAAAGCCCGCGGTCGCCCGCAATATGTGGATGGCATTACCTCCGACAGCGAAAGCGAAGGCGGCGGTGGCGGCTTCGACGGCGGGGAAGAGCTGGATCCGTTGTTCGATCAGGCAGTCAACTTTGTGACCGAGAAGCGCAAAGCGTCGATTTCCGGGGTTCAGCGTCAGTTCCGCATCGGCTATAACCGTGCCGCGCGTATTATCGAACAGATGGAAGCGCAGGGTATCGTCAGCGAGCAGGGCCATAACGGTAACCGCGAAGTGCTGGCGCCGCCGCCCTTTGAATGAGTGCAAAGTTGGGTAAATAAGCGCAAAATCAGCCAATTCTTCTGTCCCGCCGCCGCCGGCGGTCCTACAGTAGGGGCAGAAGAGGCTCCCGCGTCGGGAGTGACGCACATTAAGGAAGAACAATGAAAAAACTCGCAATCACCTGTGCATTACTGTCTGGTATGGTCGTCAGCCAGGTCTGGGCAGATGCGGCCAGCGACTTAAAAAGCCGTCTTGATAAAGTGAGCAGCTTCCATGCCAGCTTCACGCAAAAAGTCACCGACGGCAGCGGTAACGCCGTGCAGGACGGGCAGGGAGACCTGTGGGTGAAACGCCCGAACCTGTTTAACTGGCATATGACCCAACCGGATGAGAGCGTCCTCGTTTCGGATGGTAAAACGCTGTGGTTCTATAACCCGTTCGTCGAGCAGGCCACGGCGACCTGGCTGAAAGACGCTACCAGCAACACGCCGTTTATGCTGATTGCCCGCAACCAGTCCAGCGACTGGCAGCAATATAATATCAAGCAAAATGGCGATGATTTTGTGCTGACGCCAAAAAGCGGCAGCGGCAACCTCAAGCAGTTCACGATCAACGTCGGTCGGGACGGCACTATCCATCAGTTCAGCGCCGTCGAGCAGGATGATCAGCGCAGCAGCTATCAGCTGAAATCGCAGCAGAACGGCGCCGTCGACGCAGCTAAGTTCACCTTTACGCCGCCGAAAGGGGTGACGGTGGACGATCAACGTAAGTAGAGGCGAAAGTGAGCAATCTGTCGCTCGATTTTTCCGACAACGCGTTTCAACCTCTGGCCGCTCGCATGCGGCCAGAAAATTTAGCGCAGTATATTGGCCAGCAGCACCTGCTGGCGCCGGGTAAACCCCTGCCGCGGGCCATTGAGGCCGGGCACCTGCATTCGATGATCCTCTGGGGGCCGCCGGGTACCGGCAAGACCACTCTGGCGGAAGTGATTGCCCGCTACGCCAGCGCCGATGTCGAACGGATCTCAGCGGTAACCTCCGGGGTGAAAGAGATTCGCGAGGCTATTGAGCGCGCGCGGCAAAATCGCAACGCCGGCCGGCGAACCATCCTGTTTGTTGACGAAGTGCATCGCTTTAATAAAAGCCAGCAGGATGCCTTTCTGCCGCATATTGAAGACGGCACCATTACTTTTATTGGCGCGACCACCGAAAACCCCTCCTTTGAGCTTAACTCGGCGCTGCTCTCCCGCGCTCGCGTCTACTTACTGAAATCGCTCACCACCGACGATATCGAGCGGGTGCTTGACCAGGCGATGAACGACAAAACCCGCGGCTACGGCGGCCAGGATATCGTTTTGCCGGATGAGACCCGCAGGGCCATTGCCGAGCTAGTGAATGGCGACGCGCGGCGAGCGCTGAATACCCTGGAAATGATGGCCGATATGGCCGAAAGCGATGACTCGGGCAAGCGGGTGCTGAAGGCGGAACTGCTGACCGAGATCGCTGGCGAGCGCAGCGCGCGCTTTGATAACAAAGGCGACCGGTTCTACGATTTGATTTCCGCCTTGCATAAGTCGGTGCGCGGTAGCGCGCCGGATGCGGCACTTTACTGGTACGCGCGGATCATCACCGCCGGCGGCGATCCGCTGTATGTTGCCCGCCGCTGTCTGGCGATTGCCTCGGAAGATGTCGGCAACGCCGACCCGCGGGCGATGCAGGTCGCCATTTCGGCGTGGGACTGCTTTACCCGCGTCGGGCCGGCGGAAGGCGAACGGGCGATTGCCCAGGCCATCGTCTATCTGGCCTGCGCGCCGAAAAGCAACGCGGTGTACACCGCCTTCAAAGCGGCGCTGGCCGACGCGCGGGATCGTCCTGACTACGACGTTCCGGTGCATCTGCGCAATGCGCCGACGAAGCTGATGAAAGAGATGGGCTACGGCCAGGAGTATCGTTACGCTCATGACGAACCCAACGCCTACGCCGCCGGCGAGCAGTACTTCCCGCAGGAAATGGCGCAAACGCGCTATTATCACCCGACAAACCGGGGGCTTGAGGGCAAAATTGGCGAAAAGCTCGCCTGGCTCGCTGAACAGGATCAAAATAGCCCGATAAAACGCTACCGCTAATTGAGGCGTTGCGGTAAGGTTATTACACTATTTCCGTGGTCGTAGTCTGCGGCCACTTTTCTTTTTTAATTCGATAAGCACAGGATAAGCATGCTCGATCCCAATCTGCTGCGTACCGAGCCAGACGCAGTCGCAGAAAAACTGGCACGCCGGGGCTTTAAGCTGGATGTAGATAAACTTCGCGCGCTTGAAGAGCGTCGTAAAGTTCTGCAGGTGCAAACGGAAAACCTGCAGGCGGAGCGTAACTCCCGATCGAAATCCATTGGCCAGGCGAAAGCGCGCGGGGAAGACATCGAGCCATTACGCCTGGAAGTTAACAAGCTTGGCGAACAACTGGATGCTGCAAAATCCGAGCTGGAAACGCTGCTGGCGGAAATTCGCGATATCGCGCTGGCGATCCCGAATATTCCTCATGATGATGTGCCGGTTGGCCGCGACGAAAACGACAACGTTGAAGTTAGCCGCTGGGGTACGCCGCGTCAGTTCGATTTTGAGGTGCGCGATCATGTGACGCTGGGTGAAATGCACGGGGGGCTGGATTTTGCCGCCGCCGTTAAGCTCACCGGCTCGCGCTTCGTGGTGATGAAAGGGCAGCTGGCCCGTCTGCACCGCGCCCTGGCGCAGTTCATGCTGGATCTGCACACCGAACAGCATGGCTACAGCGAAAACTATGTCCCGTACCTGGTAAACCAGGACACCCTGTATGGCACTGGCCAGCTGCCGAAATTCGCCGGCGACCTGTTCCATACCCGTCCGCTGGAAGAAGAGGCTGACAGCAGCAACTACGCGCTGATCCCGACGGCGGAAGTGCCGCTGACCAACCTGGTGCGCGATGAAATCATCGACGAGGACGATCTGCCGATCAAAATGACCGCCCATACGCCGTGCTTCCGCTCTGAAGCCGGTTCCTATGGCCGCGACACCCGCGGTCTGATCCGTATGCACCAGTTCGATAAAGTTGAAATGGTGCAGATCGTCCGCCCGGAAGACTCTATGGCCGCGCTGGAAGAGATGACCGGTCACGCCGAGAAAGTGCTGCAGCTGCTGGGCCTGCCGTACCGTAAGGTCGCGTTGTGCACCGGCGATATGGGCTTCAGCGCCTGCAAAACCTATGACCTCGAAGTATGGGTTCCGGCGCAAAACACTTATCGTGAGATCTCCTCCTGCTCCAACGTCTGGGATTTCCAGGCGCGTCGTATGCAGGCTCGCTGCCGCAGCAAGTCCGATAAGAAGACCCGTCTCGTTCATACCCTGAATGGTTCTGGCCTGGCAGTAGGTCGTACCCTGGTGGCGCTGATGGAAAACTATCAGCAGGCTGATGGCCGTATCGAGATCCCGGAAGTGCTGCGCCCGTATATGCGCGGCCTCGAATATATCGGCTAAACTTCTCACTCCTTCTTTTAAAAGCGCCTGCGGGCGCTTTTTTTACGCCCTTATTGATACCGGGCAATAATCCTTGTCGCGAATGCAGTGATACTCCCTTTGGATTAAACCAGCATAAAAAACCAATAATATCGCAAAGCATTATATATATGCCTATATAACGCTTGTCAGTTTATTGTGAGCAACCAAAGCGAGTATCCATGAAAATTAAAGCCCCTGATGCTTTACTGGCTGCTGAGGTAAGCCGCCGTGGTCTGATGAAAACCACGGCAATAGGCGGCCTGGCGCTGGCCAGCAACGCACTAACGTTACCTTTTACCCGACTGTCGCATGCTGCCGATACGCCGGCGCCCGCCAGTGAGAAGGTGGTCTGGAGCGCCTGCACCGTCAACTGCGGTAGCCGTTGCCCGCTGCGCATGCACGTGGTGGATGGCGCGATTAAATACGTCGAAACCGATAATACCGGTGATGATAACTATGACGGTTTGCACCAGGTCCGCGCCTGCCTGCGTGGGCGTTCAATGCGCCGCCGGGTCTATAATCCGGACCGTCTGAAGTACCCGATGAAGCGCGTTGGTAAACGCGGTGAGGGCAAGTTCGAGCAAATCAGCTGGGAAGAGGCGTTGGATACCATCGCCAGCAATATGCAGCGGCTGATTAAAGAGTACGGCAATGAATCCATCTATCTGAACTACGGCACCGGCACGCTCGGCGGGACGCTGACCCGCTCCTGGCCGCCGGGGAAAACGCTGATTGCCCGTCTGATGAACTGCTGCGGCGGCTATCTCAACCATTATGGCGACTATTCATCAGCGCAGATTGCTGCCGGTCTGAATTACACCTACGGCGGCTGGGCGGACGGCAACAGCCCATCGGATATTGAAAACAGTCAGCTGGTGGTGCTGTTCGGCAATAACCCCGGCGAAACGCGGATGAGCGGCGGCGGGGTGACGTACTACCTTGAACAGGCGCGGCAGAAATCCAATGCCCGGATGATAATCATCGATCCGCGCTATACCGACACCGGCGCCGGGCGTGAAGATGAATGGATCCCGATTCGTCCTGGGACCGATGCGGCACTGGTTTCGGGCCTCGCGTGGGTGATGATCACCGAGAATCTGGTCGATCAGCCGTTCCTCGATAAATACTGCGTGGGATACGACGAGAAAACGCTGCCCGCCGGTGCGCCAGCCAATGGTCATTACAAAGCTTACATTCTTGGCCAGGGCACTGACGGTATCGCCAAAACGCCGGAGTGGGCCTCGACGATTACCGGTATTCCGCGCGAACGCATTGTTAAACTGGCGCGCGAAATTGCCACCGCCAAACCGGCCTATATTAGCCAGGGCTGGGGTCCGCAGCGTCACGCCAACGGTGAGATCGCCACCCGCGCCATCTCAATGCTCGCCATTCTGACGGGTAACGTCGGGATCAACGGCGGCAATAGCGGGGCGCGCGAGGGCTCGTATAGTTTGCCTTTTGAGCGTATGCCGACGCTGGAGAATCCGGTTGAGACCAGTATCTCGATGTTTATGTGGACCGATGCGATTGAGCGCGGCCCGGAAATGACCGCTCTGCGCGACGGCGTACGCGGTAAAGATAAGCTCGACGTGCCGATCAAAATGATCTGGAACTATGCGGGCAACTGTCTGATTAACCAGCATTCTGAGATCAACCGGACCCACGAAATCCTGCAGGACGACAAGAAATGCGAGATGATTGTGGTCATTGACTGCCATATGACCTCCTCGGCGAAATACGCTGATATTCTGCTGCCGGACTGTACCGCCTCCGAGCAGATGGATTTCGCGCTGGATGCCTCCTGCGGCAACATGTCCTACGTTATCTTTGCCGATCAGGCCATCAAGCCGCGCTTTGAATGCAAAACCATCTATGAGATGACCAGCGAACTGGCAAAGCGTCTGGGCGTCGAAGAGCAGTTTACCGAGGGCCGTACCCAGGAAGGCTGGATGCGCTATCTGTATGAGCAGTCGCGCAAAGCGATTCCCGACCTGCCGGATTTCGACACCTTCCGTCAGCAGGGCATCTATAAGCAGCGCGATCCGCAAGGTCATCATGTGGCCTACAAAGCCTTCCGTGAGGATCCGCAGGCTAATCCGCTGACCACGCCTTCGGGCAAGATCGAAATTTACTCGCAGGATCTGGCGAAAATCGCGGCCACCTGGGAGCTGCCGGAAGGGGATGTTATCGATCCGTTGCCGATCTACACCCCGGGTTTCGAAAACTACAACGATCCGCTGACAGCGAAATACCCGCTACAGCTCACCGGCTTCCACTATAAATCTCGCGTCCACTCGACCTACGGCAACGTCGATGTGCTGAAGGCCGCTTGTCGGCAGGAGATGTGGATTAACCCGATCGATGCCCGCAAGCGCGGCATTGCCAACGGCGATCGTATTCGCATCTTCAACGATCGGGGTGAAGTGCATATCGAAGCGAAGGTGACGCCGCGCATGATGCCGGGCGTCGTCGCGCTGGGGGAAGGGGCCTGGTACAACCCGGACGCCTCGCGTGTGGATCAGGCGGGCAGCATCAACGTGCTGACCACCCAGCGTCCGTCGCCGCTGGCGAAGGGAAACCCGTCGCATACCAACCTCGTTCAGGTTGAGAAGCTGTAAGGAGTAACCGATGACAACTCAGTATGGATTTTTTATTGATTCCGCCCGTTGCACCGGTTGCAAAACCTGCGAACTGGCCTGTAAGGACTACAAGAACCTGACTCCGGAGGTCAGCTTCCGCCGCATCTATGAATATGCCGGCGGCGACTGGCAGGAGGACAACGGCGTCTGGCAGCAGAACGTGTTTGCCTATTACCTCTCCATCGCCTG
>OIFK01000679.1_pt1 | contig 10811 bp, 9 predicted proteins | sample 1582071 | NCBI WGS metagenome assembly OIFK01 (sample SAMN07501052, study PRJEB24779) | human gut metagenome | isolation source: stool | host: human infant | place: USA: Pittsburgh, PA | reverse complement strand
GACCCCATGCCGAACTCAGAAGTGAAACGCCGTAGCGCCGATGGTAGTGTGGGGTCTCCCCATGTGAGAGTAGGGAATCGCCAGGCATCAAATAAAGCAAAAGGCCCAGTCGAAAGACTGGGCCTTTTGCTTTTGTGTTATCTGTTGTTTGCCGATGAGCTTCTTTGCTGCCCAGGGAAAATCTAACTGGCATCGATATGAACATTGCGCAGCAACGGCCCGGAGAGAGGGAAAGGACGTTCGCCATCATTGCTCACCATCAGAGTAAAGGCCCGCTCTTCGACCGGGCCTTTGGTGTTTGTTGGTTCTGAACCCTGAATCTGAAAAGTTTGCCGATAGCGATGGACGACTCATTGCCAGCGGTCTCTGGCAACAACAACGGCTAAGAAAGCTGGCGAACTATCGTCAGGAAGAGCTTGAATGATCGCTTACTTTGGGGAATGGAGTGGAGCAGATACAGGGGATATACCTGTATCTGCGGTTGGGGAAGCGATCTAGCGGGTCAGAGCAACGATCCCTAACGTGAGGCCGGCTACCGCGGCCGCACCCCCGGCGATTGCGCCTGCGGTTTCCCAGTTGTCTTCTGTTGTGCCTTTCATACAGGTATTGGTATGGACTAAGCGGCCTTGCGAGTCATAAACCGGTACGCAGGGAGAGTCATGGGCACAGCCTGCCAGTAGAGAGGCCAGCAGCGCCACGATTAAATACTTTTTCATGATATTACCTCTGGATAATCCGCTGGGTTGTACTGAAAGCCAGTGCAGAACGGAATGGCTTATTTTATCACCGCGGATTGTCCGGGCCGGAGGCCGAAATCATCTCAATATATGAGCCGCGTAAATATCGTGAAGATAAGCCCGGGAATATGCAGAAAAGATGGAGAGAAAGATTGTGATTCAGCGATGCTGCGTGCAATGGCGGTTGCCAGACTGCGGCGCGTTTAGCTGGCTGCCAATATTGCATGCGAAAAAAAGCGCCCGCAAGGGGCGCCTTCAAGACATAGCCGAGTTATTCAGCGTGCCGGGTAAAGCGTCGTCTAACGACTACGAAGAACACCGGAACAAAGAAGATCGCCAACAGCGTCGCGGTCAGCATCCCGCCCATCACGCCGGTGCCAACCGCATTCTGCGCCCCGCTGCCGGCACCATGGCTAATCACCAGCGGCATGACCCCGAGAATAAAGGCCAGAGAGGTCATCAGAATAGGCCGCAGGCGCATCCGCGATGCCTCCAGCGTGGCCTCAATGATCCCTTTCCCTTCTTTCTCCATCAGATCCTTGGCGAACTCGACGATCAGGATCGCATTCTTGGCCGACAAACCGATCGTGGTCAAGAGTCCGACCTGGAAGTAAACGTCATTATTCAGCCCACGCAGCGTGGCGGCTAACAGCGCGCCAATGACCCCCAGCGGAACCACTAACATGACTGAGAAGGGGATCGACCAGCTCTCATACAGCGCCGCCAGACACAGGAAGACGACGATCAGCGAGATGGCATAGAGCGCAGGCGCCTGGTTGCCGGAGAGCCGTTCCTGGTAAGACATCCCGGTCCAGTCATAACCGATGCCGCTCGGCAGTTTACTGGCCAGCGTTTCCATCAGCGCCATGGCTTCCCCGGTACTTTTGCCTGGCGAAGCTTCACCGAGGATCTCCATAGATGGCAACCCGTTGTAGCGCTCCAGGCGCGGCGAGCCATATATCCAGTGTGAAGTGACAAAGGCGGAGAACGGCACCATTTCGCCGTTGGCGCTACGAACATACATGTTGTTAATGTCGCTCGGCAGCATACGGAAGTGGGCATCAGCCTGAACGTACACTTTTTTCACGCGGCCGCGGTCAATAAAGTCATTGACGTAGTATCCGCCCAGCGCGGCTGATATCGTTTCATTGATATCGGAGAGCGATACGCCCAGCGCCTGCGCTTTTTCCTGATCGACATCCAGTTTGAACTGAGGGGTATCTTCCAGCCCATTAGGGCGTACCCGAACCAGCTGATCCGGATGCTGTTTCACCATGCCCAGCAGTTGATTGCGCGCCTGGGTCAGAGCGGTATGACCGAGTCCGCCCTGGTCGATCAGTTCAAAGTCGAAGCCGGTGGCGGTACCCAGCTCAATAATGGCTGGCATGTTGAACGGGAAAACCATGGCGTCTTTGATCTGGCTAAAGGCTACGGTGGCCCGCTTGATGATGGACTCCACGCTGTTTTTATCGCCGCTGCGCGCTTCCCAGGGCTTCAGGCTGACAAACGCCATACCGGAGTTTTGTCCCTGGCCGCTGAAGCTGAAGCCGTTAACGGTAAAGACGCTTTCGACGTTGGCCTTCTCGTTATGCAGGTAGTAGTCTGTCACCGTATCCAGGACCTTCTGCGTGCGCTCCTGGGTAGCACCGGACGGCAGCTGGATCATGGTCAGGAAGACGCCCTGGTCTTCGTCGGGCAGAAAGGACGTGGGCAAGCGCATGAACAGCACGGCCATCCCCACGACGATCAGCAGGTAGATCACCAGATAACGGCCAGTTCCACGTAAAATACCGCTGACGCTGTTGGTATAGTGGTTAACGCTCTGGTCGAAGCGGGCGTTAAACCAGCCGAAAAATCCTTTTTTCTCATGGTGTTCAGCTGAGGCTGGCTTCAACAACGTGGCGCAGAGCGCCGGAGTCAGTACCAGCGCAACCAGCACGGAGAGCGCCATGGCGGAGACGATGGTGATTGAAAACTGACGATAAATCGCGCCGGTTGAGCCGCCGAAAAAGGCCATCGGGACAAATACTGCGGAGAGCACCATGGCGATACCCACCAGCGCTCCCTGGATCTGCGACATAGATTTTTCCGTCGCTTCTTTTGGCGAGAGCTTCTCCTCAACCATCACACGTTCGACGTTTTCCACTACTACGATAGCGTCATCGACCAGCAGACCTATCGCCAACACCATGCCAAACATTGTCAGCGTGTTGATGGAGTAGCCAAACATCGACAATACCGCGAAGGTTCCCAACAGCACCACGGGTACGGCAATGGTTGGAATGAGCGTTGCGCGCATGTTCTGCAGGAACAGATACATGACAAGAAAGACGAGAATAATTGCTTCAAAAAGCGTTTTGACCACTTCGTGAATGGAGATTTTGACGAAAGGGGTCGTATCATACGGATAAACCACCTTCATCCCCTGAGGGAAGTAGGGCTGCAGCTCGGCCAGCTTCGCTTTAATCGCGGTGGCGGTATCCAGGGCGTTGGCGCCGGTCGCAAGCTTAATACCCAGACCAGAGGCAGGTTTACCGTTAATTCTGGCGACAACGTTATAGTTCTCTCCCCCCAGCTCAATGCGGGCGACGTCTTTCAGATGGACGACAGAGCCATCGGCATTGACCCGCAGCGTGACCTTGCCAAACTCCTGCGGCTCTTTGAGCCGCGTCTGAGCGATGATTGACGCGTTCAACTGCTGGCCTTTCAGTGCTGGCGTACCGCCGAGCTGACCCGCGGCGATCTGATCGTTCTGGACCTGCAGCGCATTGATGACGTCCACCGGCGTCAGGTTGTATTTATTCAGCAGGTTGCCATCCAGCCAGACGCGCATGGCGTATTGCGCGCCGAACAGCTGCACATCGCCCACGCCGTTGAGGCGGCTAATAGGATCTTTGACATTGGAGGCGACATAGTCAGAGATATCGTCCTGGGTGGTGGTCGGGTTATCAGAGATAAAGCCGGCGACCAACAGGAAGCTGCTACTGGATTTCTCGACGCTAATCCCCTGCTGCTGTACTTCCTGGGGCAGCAGCGGCGTGGCCAGCTGCAGTTTGTTTTGCACCTGTACCTGGGCAATATCGGGATCGGTACCCGATTTAAAGGTGAGCGTAATGGTTACCGAACCGGCAGAGTCGCTGGTCGACGACATATACATCAGGTTGTCGATGCCGTTCATATTCTGCTCGATAACCTGGGTGACGGTATCCTGTACGGTCTGGGCATCTGCACCGGGGTAGGTGGCGGAGATCGCTACCGCAGGAGGGGCGATTGTCGGGTACTGAGCTATCGGCAGCTGCAGGATGGCCAGGCCGCCGGCAATCATCATAATGATAGCCAGCACCCAGGCGAAGACCGGTCGATGAATAAAAAACTTAGACATGGCTGGGTATCCTTATTGCACGGCCGGCGCCGCACGCTCCGCTTCCGCTTTGACAGTGACGCCTGGACGGACTTTCTGTAAGCCGCTGACAATCACTTTATCGCCCGGCTTCAGCCCACTGGTGATAAGCCACTTATCGCCAACGGCCTGAGTCGCGACCACTTCCCGGGTTTCAACCTGGTTTTTGTCATTCACCAGCATCACGGAGGCATCACCACGCGGCGTGCGGGTCACCCCTTGCTGCGGTACCAGGATAGCCTGCGGATCGACGCCTTCGTCTATGCGGGCGCGGACGAACATCCCTGGCAGCAGGACATGCTGCGGGTTAGGGAAGATAGCGCGCAGAGTAATTGAGCCCGTACTTTCATCAACAGTGACGTCAGAAAACTGCAGTGAACCTTTGAGCGGATAGGCCTGGCCGTTCTCCATGACCAGCTCAACGCTTTTGGTATCACCGCCGCGCTGCAGGCTTTCCTGCTTAAGGCGCATGAAGTCATTACTGGACTCCGTCACGTCAACATAGATGGGATCGAGCTGCTGGACGGTAGCCAGGGCATCCGACTGGCCGTTGGTGACCAGCGCCCCTTCGGTGACGCTCGATTTACCGATGCGCCCGCTAATGGGGGAGGTTACTTTGGTGTAGGCCAGGTTGATACGGGCCGTTTCTACGGCAGCTTTGGTGGCGATGACATCGGCATCGGCCTGGCGGGCGGTGGCCACTGCCTGATCGTATTCCTGCTGGCTGATATATTTAGTACCCAGCAGTGGAACGTAGCGTTTCACCGTCAAATGGGCGATAGCGGCCGCGGCTTCGGCTTTGGCCTCATCGCCTTTGGCGCTGTTCCACGCCGCCTGGTAGGTCGCCGGATCGATCTGATAGAGCGACTGGCCTGCTTCGACATCACTTCCTTCAACAAAGTTACGCTTCAGAATGATACCGCTCACCTGGGGGCGGACTTCCGCTACGCGAAAAGCAGAGGTTCGGCCCGGCAGTTCGGTGGTGACTGATAGCGGCGCGCTGTTCACGACATGGACCGTCACCTGCGGCGCCTGCGCATGGGGTTGCTGGTTGTCAGAATTATCGCAACCGGTTAGCAATAAGGCCGAGATAATTAAACCGGATAAAAGTGTCACTCTGGCGTGAGTCGTCATGGCGGTTCCTTATAGATTACGTACCCAATCAGGCGGCGAATCTGTGAAAGAAAGAGGGAATCAAAAAGCAGTTTGCCATCCTACAAATAAACGCCGTTGGATGTAAGAGATACTTATTTTTAAGCAATCAGCAAGGCACGCAAAAACAAAAAAATGGTCACTGTAGTATTGCGATTTATCGCAATTGTAAAAGTTGATAAATAGACATTATTTCAGTGAATGTATTTTCCGGTGATATTCACTTGAATAATTAATTCTCTTTTCGCATCAGGATTAACTTGTCTGCATTTTTGCTAAATAATACTTCATGGCAAATGCTAGATTAATTCTAATTAAGAATATCCTATATTATCTGCTTATCGGGAAGTGGGGCCTTGTATGGCAAGAAAAACAAAAGAAGAGGCGCAGCGCACGCGGCAGCTCCTGATTGAGTCCGCAATCCAGCAGTTCGCCCTGCGCGGAGTAACCAATACCACCCTGACGGATATCGCCGATGCGGCGGGAGTGACTCGCGGCGCGGTGTACTGGCATTTTGCCAGTAAGACGGAGCTGTTTAATGAAATGTGGCAGCAGCAGCCGCCGCTTAGAGATTTGATTCAGCCCAGTCAGGCCATAGAGTACGAACAGGAACCGTTAAATGCTTTACGCGAGCGGTTTATTGCAGGCCTGCGCTATATTGCTGCGAATCCTCGACAGCGCGCTCTGATGCAAATTCTTTATCAGCGCTGTGAGTTTTCCAGTGATATGCTTTCGGAATACGAAATTCGCCAACGTATTGGTTTTAATTATTCACTCATTGGCTGCATCCTGCAGTGCTGCGTGCGTAACAATATATTGCCAGCCGAAACAAACATTGAGGTGATATTAATTGTTTTACACAGTGCTTTTTCCGGGCTGATTAAAAACTGGCTGCTCGATCCGCAACGCTTCGATCTTTATCAGCAGGCGCCTGCGCTGGTGGATAATATAATGGCGGTGGTCTGTGCTGCGCGTTTATCGGGAGGGCCTGCGCTACGGCTGGTGAATCAGTAATGAGTTCTGTTGGCGCAGATAATAAAAAAGGCGCTTCCCCATGCCGAAGAGCGCCTTTTATATCAAGCAAGCAACTGACTAGTATCAGTTCATGCCGTATTTTTTCAGTTTTTTACGCAGCGTACCGCGGTTGATGCCCATCATCAGAGCAGCGCGGGTCTGGTTACCACGGGTGTATTGCATCACCATGTCCAACAGGGGCTGTTCAACTTCAGCCAGTACCAGCTCATACAGGTCATTCACATCCTGACCGTTCAGTTGAGCAAAATAGTTCTTCAGTGCCTGTTTAACCGAGTCACGCAGGGGCTTTTGAGTTACCTGATCCTGAGAGTTAACGGTAGAAACGGTCAGTACGTCAGAATTTACGCGTTGTTCGAACATAGTTCTGTCAGCTCTTTATTTCTATTACGCAAAATTTTCGAAGTATGCCTCCAACGCCTCCAGCTGTTCGCTGGCATCCTCAATGGCGTTGAATGTGCGCCGAAACTGGTCATCTGGAGCATGTTCCTGAAGATACCAGGAGACGTGTTTACGCGCGATTCGGTACCCTTTTGCCTGACCATAAAAGTCATGCAATTCCCGAACGTGCGCACAAAGCAAGCGCTTCACCTCTGCCAGCGGCAGCGGGGGCAGCAGCTCTCCAGTGTCCAGATAATGCTGGATTTCCCGAAAGATCCAGGGTCTTCCCTGAGCTGCACGGCCTATCATCAGGGCATCAGCCCCTGTATAGTCGAGCACAGCTCTGGCTTTAAGCGGGTCAGTAATGTCGCCATTCGCGATAATCGGAATGGAAACTTTCTGCTTAACTGCCCGAATACTGTCGTACTCAGCGTCTCCGTTAAACAAACAGGCGCGGGTGCGTCCGTGAATAGTCAGAGCCTGAATGCCACACTCTTCGGCCAGTTGGGCAATCTCTACGCAGTTACGGTGTTCCGGTTCCCAACCGGTGCGAATCTTGAGAGTCACAGGAACGTCCACCGCGTTAACGACCGCCGTCAGGATCGACTTCACCTGGTCGGGGTACTGCAAGAGGGCTGAACCTGCAAGCTTGCGATTCACCTTTTTCGCCGGGCATCCCATATTGATATCAATAATCTGGGCGCCGCTTTCCACGTTAATCCGCGCGGCGGCAGCCATCTCTTCCGGCACGCTACCGGCGATTTGCACGGTACGAATACCGGGCTCATCGATATGCACCATCCGTAAACGGGACTTGTCGCTCTCCCACACCTGTGGGTTAGAAGACATCATCTCGGAAACGGTTAAACCCGCTCCCATCTCGTAGCACAGCGTCCGGAATGGTCTGTCAGTAATGCCAGCCATGGGCGCTGCGATCAGGCGATTTCTGAGCTGGTGGTGTCCGATGCGCATGAGTTAAGAAATGACCATACTGTGACTGCAAGGCGGCGTATATTACGCATTTTTTGCACGAGATGAAAGGCCAAACTTTGAGCAATCCTCTGTTGCAGATCAATGAATCCGGGACTAGCGTAAAAGGGATGAATAAATACTTATATTAATCATTGATTTAATGGATGATGGATAATTTGTGTCCATTTATAAAATCATAAAACTTCTCGATTTTTCTTGGATAAACTGGCCGCATGGCGATATAAAACGCTGTTTTTGTAGCCAAAAAAGTGCTCTGTAGTGCGATCTGCCTCTCATTTCCTGGCATTATTTGGTGGCTACTGGAAACAAAAATGCGGCCCGTAGGCCGCATCGCGCTTAGTTTTTCCGGCCGGTAATCCGGCACCACTCTTCCTTCTCGACCACCGGGTCAAGGGTGAAGAGATCGGCATAGGCTTCACAGACGCTTTCCGCCTGGCTGGCAAGGATGCCGGAAAGCCCCAGCAAACCGCCTGAAACGGGCAGGACGCTGATTAATGGCGCCAGCTCACGCAGCGGGCCTGCCAGGATATTCGCGACCACCACGTCGGCTTTCATCGACTCCGGTTGGTCCTGAGGAAGATAGAGCTCCAGGCGTTCAGAAACGCCGTTACGCTGCGCGTTATCACGACTGGCCTGAATAGCCTGCGGGTCGATATCAATCCCGATTGCTTTTGCCGCCCCCAGCTTCAGTGCGGCAATCGCCAGGATGCCGGAGCCGCAGCCGAAATCAATCACCGTTTTTCCGTTGAGGTCGAGTCCATCCAGCCACTGCAGGCACAGGGATGTCGTCGGATGCGTACCGGTGCCAAAGGCCAGACCCGGATCGAGCATCACGTTGACGGCATTTTCATCCGGAACATCGCGCCAGCTTGGGCAGATCCATAGCCGCTCCCCGAAGCGCATGGGGTGGAAGTTATCCATCCATTCCCGTTCCCAGTCTTTATCTTCCAGCTGCTCGATCTTATGCGCGAACCCGGCACCCAGCAGCGGATGCTGCTCCAGTTGGGCAACGACCGCTTTCATATCGGTTTCGGCATCGAACAGGCCGATTACGTCGGTATCCCCCCACAGGCGGGTTTCCCCGGGCAATGGCTCAAATACCGGCGTATCGTGCGTATCCTGGAAGGTGATCGAGACCGATCCGGCCTCCATCAGCGCATCGCTAAGATCTTCAGCGTTCGCGCCGGTGGTATTTAGTTTCAGTTGGATCCATGGCATAGCAAAACTCTTTATTTATCAGTAGTCAAAATGGGGGACTGTGGGGCGGGACGACCGAAACGGTTCCCCGCCACAAACGCCAGCAAACTCAGCAGCAGCGCGGGAACGATCGGGTGAAAGCCCAGAAACTGCACTTTCAGCGTGGCCAGTACGGCATACAGGACGCCGCCTACGATCATCGCGCTCAGCGCGCCAGCCGCGTTGGCGCGTTCCCAGTAAAGGCCCAGCACCAGCGGCCACAGGAAGACGGCTTCCAGGCCGCCGAAAGCCAGCAGGTTCAGCCAGATTATCATCTCCGGCGGCCGCCAGGCCGCGAGCAGCAACAAGACCCCCAGCAGGAGCGTGATGCCGGCGGACATGCGTTTAAGCCGCTTTTCGTTAGTCGCCTGATCCGGCCGCCAGTTCAGGTACAGATCTTTGATGATCGTAGCGGAACTTTGCAGAAGTTGGGCATTGATCGTCGACATAATCGCCGCCATCGGCGCGGCAAGGAAGATCCCGGCGGCAAAGGGCGGAAGCACTTTAACCATCAGCGTCGGGATCACCAGATCCGGCACGGTTAAATCGGGGATCACCGCCCGGCCTAATGCCCCAGCCAGATGCATGCCAAACATCAGGATCGCCACCACGATGGTGCCGATAATGATGCCGCGATGCACGGCTTTGCTGTCTTTGTAGGAGATACAGCGCACTGCGGTATGTGGCAGACCAATAACGCCGAAGCAGACCAGCACCCAAAACGAGGCCATAAAGGTTGGCGAGAGGATATCTTCCGCGCCCTGCGGGGACACCAGCTTGACGTCGATCGACTGCAGCGTCTCTACCGCATGGCCAACCCCCCCGGCGGCGTGGATCACGCCTACCAGCAGCACGATCGTGCCGATCAGCATTACCATGCCCTGCATCGTGTCGTTGAGCACGCTGGCGCGAAAGCCGCCATAGGCGGTATACAGCGCGATGCTGACCCCGAAGATCAGCAGGCCGGTATCGTAAGGAATACCGGCAGCCGTCTCCAGCAGGCGGGCGCCGCCGATAAACTGGACGGTCATGGCGCCGACAAAGGCCACCAGCAGACTCAGGCTGGCCAGCCAGACCAGCAGGCGACTCTGATAGCGCGCAAACAGCATGTCATTGAGGGTGACAGCATTATAGCGACGCGCAAGGATGGCGAATTTTTTCCCCAGCACGCCCAGCGACAGCCAGATGGCGGGGAGCTGGATCATCGCCAGCAGCACCCAGCCCAGGCCGTATTTATAGGCGGCGCCGGGTCCGCCGATAAATGAGCTGGCGCTGATATAGGTGGCGGTTAGCGTCATGGCCAGCACGAAGCCGCCCATCGAGCGGCTGCCGAGAAAGTACTCATTAAGAAAGCTACCTGAGGCGCGTTTTCTCATGGCGTAGAGGGATAAACCGAACACCACCACCAGGTAGGCGATCAGGGGAATAATGACCTCAAACTGCATCATCGTCCTCCAGAGAAATATCGCGGAAAATCAGTTTGACCATCGCCCAGCACAGCAGAATGAACAGCAGCGGTACCAGCAGGCAGGCCATTTCAAACCAGTGTGGCAGGCCGGTAAAGCCAATAGCCACCCCCGGCAGATAGGCGGCGGCCAGCCAGGCGGCAAGGTAGAGAAGGGTCAGCCACAGCGCCCAGCGCGCTTCTTTGTGGGCCTGAACAAAGCGTTTGTCCATTTTTTGTCCCTTGAGGATGAAGAAAGCGGGGATTGTACCGCATGGTATAGATGAGGAGAGAGAAAAAGAAAAAAGGCCGGTTTACCCGGCCTTTTGCTGAGAGAGCAGAATTATTTTTCCTGCAAGCCGAGTTTTTTCTCCAGATAGTGGATATTGGTGCCACCATGCTGGAAATTCTCGTCGCTCATAATGCGCATCTGCAG
>OIFK01000672.1_pt1 | contig 10969 bp, 6 predicted proteins | sample 1582071 | NCBI WGS metagenome assembly OIFK01 (sample SAMN07501052, study PRJEB24779) | human gut metagenome | isolation source: stool | host: human infant | place: USA: Pittsburgh, PA | reverse complement strand
AGAACCGTCGTGCTAGAAGAATACCGTAAGCACGTAGCTGAGCGTGCCGCCATGGGGATTGTTGCCAAACCCTTAGACGCAACCCAAATGGCCGCGCTGGTAGAACTGCTGAAAAACCCGCCAGCGGGTGAAGATGAATTCCTGTTAGATCTGCTTACCAACCGTGTACCGCCGGGCGTCGATGAAGCCGCCTATGTTAAAGCCGGATTCCTTGCCGCTATCGCTAAAGGCGAAGCGACCTCCCCACTGGTTACCCCTGAAAAAGCCGTTGAACTGCTGGGCACCATGCAGGGCGGTTACAATATTCATCCCCTGATTGAAGCGCTGGAAGATGCCAAACTGGCGCCGATTGCGGCGAAAGCGCTGTCCCATACCCTGCTGATGTTCGATAACTTCTATGACGTAGAAGAGAAAGCCAAAGCGGGTAATGAATACGCTAAACAGGTTATGCAATCCTGGGCTGACGCCGAGTGGTTCCTGAACCGTCCGCAACTGGCGGAAAAAATTACCGTTACCGTCTTCAAAGTTACCGGCGAAACCAATACCGATGACTTGTCTCCGGCGCCTGATGCCTGGTCCCGTCCGGATATCCCACTGCACGCTCTGGCGATGCTGAAAAACGCTCGTGAAGGTATTGAGCCGGATCAGCCGGGCGCAGTCGGTCCGATTAAACAAATTGAAGCGCTGCAGCAGAAAGGCTTCCCGCTGGCCTACGTTGGCGACGTTGTCGGTACCGGTTCTTCGCGTAAATCCGCCACCAACTCGGTGCTGTGGTTCATGGGCGACGATATCCCGAACGTACCGAACAAGCGCGGCGGCGGCCTGTGCCTGGGCGGCAAAATTGCGCCTATCTTCTTCAATACCATGGAAGATGCGGGAGCGCTGCCTATTGAAGTGGACGTGAGCAACCTGAACATGGGCGACGTCATTGACGTTTACCCGTTCAAAGGCGAAGTGCGTAACCACGAAACCAACGAGCTGTTGGCAAGCTTCGAACTGAAAACCGATGTACTGATCGACGAAGTGCGCGCCGGTGGCCGTATTCCGCTGATCATTGGTCGCGGCCTGACGACCAAAGCGCGCGAAGCGCTGGGTCTGCCGCATAGCGACGTCTTCCGTCATGCGAAAGATGTGGCGGAAAGCAACCGCGGCTTCTCTCTGGCGCAGAAAATGGTTGGCCGCGCCTGCGGCGTTGCCGGTATCCGTCCGGGCGCTTATTGCGAGCCGAAAATGACCTCCGTCGGTTCTCAGGACACCACCGGTCCAATGACCCGCGATGAGCTGAAAGACCTGGCGTGCCTGGGCTTCTCCGCTGACCTGGTGATGCAGTCCTTCTGTCACACTGCAGCCTATCCGAAGCCGGTTGACGTCACCACGCACCACACTCTGCCGGACTTCATCATGAACCGCGGCGGTGTTTCTCTGCGTCCGGGCGATGGCGTTATCCACTCTTGGCTGAACCGTATGCTGCTGCCTGATACCGTAGGTACCGGCGGCGACTCCCATACCCGTTTCCCGATTGGTATCTCCTTCCCGGCGGGCTCAGGTCTGGTGGCCTTCGCCGCCGCGACCGGCGTGATGCCGCTGGATATGCCGGAATCAGTACTGGTGCGCTTCAAAGGTAAAATGCAGCCGGGCATTACCCTGCGCGACCTGGTTCACGCCATCCCGCTGTATGCTATCAAGCAGGGCCTGCTGACCGTTGAGAAGAAAGGGAAGAAAAACATCTTCTCTGGCCGCATCCTTGAAATCGAAGGTCTGCCGGATCTGAAAGTCGAGCAGGCATTTGAACTGACCGATGCTTCTGCCGAGCGTTCTGCTGCTGGTTGTACCATTAAGCTGAACAAAGAGCCGATCGTCGAGTATCTGAACTCCAACATCGTCCTGCTGAAGTGGATGATCGCGGAAGGTTACGGCGATCGTCGTACGCTGGAGCGCCGTATCCAGGGCATGGAAAAATGGCTGGCGGATCCGCAGCTGCTGGAAGCCGACGCTGATGCGGAATACGCGGCAGTGATCGACATCGATCTGGCGGATATCAAAGAGCCAATCCTGTGCGCACCGAACGATCCGGACGATGCGCGTCTGCTGTCAGACGTGCAGGGCGAGAAGATCGACGAAGTGTTTATCGGTTCCTGCATGACCAACATTGGCCACTTCCGTGCTGCCGGTAAACTGCTGGACAGCCACAAAGGCCAACTGCCGACTCGCCTGTGGGTGGCGCCGCCAACCCGTATGGATGCCGCGCAGTTGACAGAAGAAGGCTACTACAGCGTGTTTGGTAAGAGCGGCGCGCGTATCGAAATCCCTGGCTGTTCCCTGTGTATGGGCAACCAGGCGCGCGTGGCTGACGGCGCGACGGTCGTGTCGACCTCTACCCGTAACTTCCCGAACCGTTTAGGTACCGGCGCCAACGTCTATCTGGCCTCTGCCGAACTGGCGGCGGTCGCTTCTCTGCTGGGCAAACTGCCGACGCCGGAAGAGTATCAGACCTTCGTCGCTCAGGTTGATAAGACGGCGGAAGATACCTATCGCTACCTGAACTTTAACCAGCTGGATCAGTACACTGAAAAAGCTGACGGCGTGATCTTCCAGACCGCCGTGTAATCCGTTCGGTCAGCCCGGCTGACCGTTTGGCTACAAACTCTCCAATGCCCGCTGAACATTGCATCAGCGGGCATTTTTATTTTTAAACCTCCCACCCGTTGCGCTTTTTTTCTTCCTGTCTGCTGCGATAATTAGGTTATGGGTACAGTGCAGCGGTGACGCATTGCCCTTGCAGAGGAAAAGATTATGGATTACGAATTTCTGCGCGATATTACCGGAGTGGTAAAGGTGCGAATGTCGATGGACCACGAGGCGATTGGGCACTGGTTCAACGAAGAGGTGAAAGATAACCTGGCCCTTCTGGATGAAGTGGAACAGGCAGCGCGCACCGTGAAAGGCAGTGAACGTTCCTGGCAACGGGCCGGCCATGAATATACGTTGTGGCTGGATGGCGAAGAAGTGATGATCCGCGCCAACCAACTGGAATTTTCCGGCGATGAAATGGAAGAGGGGATGAATTACTACGACGAAGAGAGCCTCTCTCTTTGCGGTGTGGAGGATTTCCTGCAGGTGGTTGCCGCATACCGTGAATTTATGCAGCAGCGTTAATGATTCGTTCGGTGCCGGGCGGTGCGGAACCCCGTAGGCCCGGCAAGCAAAAGCGCCGCCGGGCATTTCAGGCATTACACCGCAGGGATATTGCGGGCGTAATAAATTTCCCGCATCTCTTTCCACAGCAGGTCGGTAATCACCTTGCGCTCTTGTTCGCTTAACTCTTCCGGTTTGGTGTGGAACATGTAGTGTTTCAGATCGAACTCTTTCAGCATCATTTTGGTATGGAACATATTTTCCTGATAGACGTTCACGTCCACCATGTCATAGAGCGACTTCATATCTTCTGACATGAAGTTCTGAATAGAGTTGATTTCATGATCGATAAAATGCTTCATACCGTTGATATCACGGGTGAAACCACGCACGCGATAATCAATGGTTACGATATCGGATTCCAGCTGGTGAATCAGGTAGTTCAACGCCTTCAGCGGTGAAATCACTCCACAGGTGGAGACTTCAATATCGGCGCGGAAGGTGCACAGACCGCCTTCCGGATGGCTTTCCGGATAGGTATGCACGCAGATGTGGCTTTTATCGAGATGTGCGACCACGGTCTCAGGCAGCGGGCCCGGATGCTCGCTCTGATCGATAAGCTGCGGATCGATAGGCTCTTCGCTAACCAAAATGGTGACGCTTGCGCCCTGCGGTTCATAATCCTGGCGTGCGATGTTGAGTATGTTGGCGCCAATGATTGAACAGGTCTCGGAGAGGATTTCCGTCAGGCGGTTGGCATTATAGAGTTCATCGATATAGGCGATATAGCCATCGCGCTCTTCGGCGGTTTTAGCGTAGCAGATATCGTAAATACAAAAACTCAGGCTTTTAGTCAGGTTGTTGAAGCCGTGCAGCTTAAGCTTTTTCAATTTGGTTCACCTCCTCGTTTCAGGTTAGCTGGCGGTCAGCGCATCCAGCAGGTATTGCGGTAGCGCGAAAGCCGCGGTATGAATTGCCGGATTGTAATAACGGCATTGCAGCCCGGCGCTATGGAAGCGGGCCTGAATAATTTCCGTCGACAAATGACGCAGGGCTTCATTATCGGTCGCCCAGGCAAAGGTCATGATACCGCCATAGTAGGTCGGGATCGCCGCCAGGTAGAAGCTGACATCGGTGAAATAGTGGCTGAGTTTGCGATGGCTGCCTACCGCTTCATCCTGCTGCAGGAAGCTTACGCCGTTCTGGGCAACGAAAATTCCGCCGGGGTTCAGGCAACGTTTACAGCCAGCATAAAACGCCGAGGTAAACAGGCTCTCACCGGGGCCGATCGGGTCAGTACAGTCGGAGATAATGACATCAAAAGTTTGTGACGTTTGGTTGACGAAGTTCACGCCGTCATCAATCACCAGCGTAAAGCGCGGATCGTCATAGGCGCCGGCGTTATGGTTTGGAAGGTACTGACGGCAGAACGATACCACTCCGGCGTCGATTTCCACCATGGTAATGGTTTCGATATGTTGGTGGCGGGAGACTTCACGCAGCATCGCGCCATCGCCGCCGCCGATGATCAGCACGTGCTTTGCGTGACCATGGGCCAGCAGCGGAACGTGGGTCATCATTTCATGGTAAATAAACTCATCGCGCTCGGTGGTTTGCACCACGCCATCAAGCGCCATCACGCGGCCAAATGCCGCGTTTTCGAAGATGATTAAATCCTGATGATCGGTCTTCTCATGGTACAGCACGTTATCAACGGTAAAATATTGACCAAAATGGTCGTGCAGCGTCTCATGCCACTGATTACTCTCGGCCATGGCTTACTCCTCCTTCGTTAACTTCTGTCGCGCCCGCAAAGCGGGCACCACATCATAGCCAACTATAGATAGAGATTGATATGGCGAATAGTAAACCATCTGCTGTTTGGCCGATCTCTCGCTTAGCGTGAGGCTTTCGGCACAGGTGCTTTAGGTTGTTGATCGCTGTTGAGCCTGACGTCAACAATTCGGACGGTATACACCATCGTCGCGCCCGGCGGAATTTTTCCAGGGATCCCTTTGCTGCCGTAAGCCCGCTCCGGTGGAACCACGATAGTGATGGCACCATGGTTATTCAGGCGTTTAAGCGGTTCACGGAAGGTCGGGGGATACTGACTTAGCGCCTGTGACCAGACCTTATCTTCGGCTTCCATATCGTTTATCACGGTACCGTCGATCAAGCTTTCTTTGATAACGACGGTGACGATATCGTTTTCACCGACCTTACCTTTGCCGGGGTAATCTATGCGGCTGTAAATACCCTCTTTAAGCGCTACGCCTTTCTGCGCGGCAAATTTCTGCTGATACGTTTTGCCTTCGCGGCGAGTTTGTTGCTCAAGCTTATCAATGTTTTTGTATAACCGCTGTGAGAGGTCGAAAAACGCCTTATTGCGCGCTTGTTCATCCAGCGCCGGCTTACCGGCAAAAGCATCGTTAACGCCCTTAATAACGGTTTCCTGTTGCAGGTTTAACCCTTTAGCTGCCTGGCTGGACAGCGTTTTAAGTGCATCTTGCCCTATTGATACACCGACGGAGTATGCCTGCTGCTGTGAGGCGCTGCTGAGGTTTAGTGCGGGCGATTTGGCTGTCGTGGCGGCGGTGGTTTTTACTGCGGCGAGTTCGGCGCTCAGTTTCTGTTTCTCCGCCATTGCCGCAGCCAGCTTGTCGCTCAGGGCCTGCTTGTCTCTCTCCAGCGCGTTGAGCTTTACCGTTTGCGCCTGCAGAGAGGCGGCAGAGCGTTTGAGATTATCTGCGCCCTCGGCTTTTTCCTGCTGGACGGTGCGGGCTTGCAGAACAAGCCGCTTGTTTTCCGTGTCCAGCGTGGTTATCCGACCCTGGAGTTGTGCGATGGTTTTATTCAACGCTGAATTATCTACCGGCGCTGGCGTGACGGCGGGAGATTGTGATTTTAGCTGTGCCTGCAGCTGGTGGATGGTCTTATCTTTGTCGGCAATGAGACCTTTTTGTGCGGCCAGTTTTTTTTGCAGCGCTGCCGTGTTGTTGTCGCGGGCCCTGACGGGTTTACTGGCCTCCGGCGCCGGAGGTATTTCTTTCTTCTCTTTTTTCTCCTGCTGCTGGACATAGTTGAGAAACGCAGGCGCGCCGTCATCCGCTTGCGCATGACCAATAAAAAAGGACGCCAGCAAAATGAAGGCCAGCGTCAATATATTAAGGCGAATTATCATAGCGCCTGTCACTTCACCGCATTATCGCCGCGCATGACCAGACTATCGATCAGCGACTTTTCAATATCGGCGCAAAGCTTAATGGATTTAAATTGATACATGGAATCGATGCCCTGACGGGTTGGATCGGCGACTTTCGTTCGCACTGAATTATATTGCGACGCCGCACCTATCAGGGCGGTGAATTCACTACCCAGTCTTGAGGCTTCTTTCGGATTAACTTCTTTTAACGAATCCAACGCCTGGCGGCAGGCATTAAGCCGCTCCTGCTCAGCGGCCAGTCGCAGCTTTTCATTCTGTTGCGCATCGGTGGCGATGACGATTGGCGGCGTTATGGGAGCGTTAGCCTGACGATGTGCCTGGCAACCCGCTAACATGATAATAGCGAAGGGAAATAAGCGAAAAATAGGTGAGATATTCAAAATGTCATTCCATGGCAATAAGAGAGGTTGCCAGCGATTTTAATTGTCCTGTTGGTCTTTGCAATAAATGAGGAGTTGAATTATTTACTCTCGAATGTGATTTTTACGGATAAATTAAACTTTTGGTTAATTAATAAAAATAAAGAAAAATAGGGGCGTGAAATAAAAAATATCGGTTAATGAATTCATATTTCGTCAATGCTGGTGGAGAGGGTGAGGCGTGAATACACAGATGCAGCCGCATCGCCGCGGCTGCAGATAGGCTTACTTCACATAGGCCAGCAGGCTGAGGGAGTCTCGGGCCAGAGCTTTGCATTTTTTGGCTGTTGGGATTTTGATACCGCTGAGATCGCGATAGCTGTCCTCACCTAATGCTTTCATATTAAAGCTGTCGTAGTTGCTGAGGTCCCATTGGTTTTGCTGGGCAAAAAAGACCAACGCGCGGCGAATTTGCGTATTTGGCAAATTTTGATAGCCGCAATCGTTTTTCAGGAATACAAATACCGCCGTTAAATCAGCCATATCTTCCGCTTCGGATTCACTTAATGCATAGCTATTGGCGGAGAGGGCGAGCAGGCTGCCAAACAGCATTGTTCTGAAAAACGTCTTCATTTTTTCTACCATTGAAACACGGACAATCAAAGTTAGCATACTTCTTTACACCACGCAGAGCTTTATTCACAAGCTTCTGCTTGACCTTCCCGTTGCGGGAGGGTTTAAGCTTAAATATTCACCAGCAGAATAAAAGGATGTGAAAATGCAACGTCGTGAGTTTATCAAATTAAGCGCCGCGCTTGGCGCGGTCAGCGCCTTACCGCTCTGGAGCCGTTCGGTATTCGCTGCTGGCCGTCCGGCTTTGCCGGTCCCGGATTTATTGACCGCCGACGCGCGCAATCGCATTACGCTGACGATTCAAGCCGGAAAGACACAGTTTGGCCCGCATCTTGCGACGACCTGGGGTTATAACGGCAACCTCCTCGGGCCTGCGTTGAAGCTGAAGCAAGGTGAAGCGGTGACGGTAGATATTCATAACCGCCTGGCGGAGGAGACCACGGTCCACTGGCATGGGCTGGAAGTGCCTGGCGAAGTCGATGGCGGCCCGCAGGGCGTCATCGCCGCAGGAGCCTCAAGGACGGTGAGTTTTACGCCGACGCAGCGAGCGGCGACCTGCTGGTTCCATCCCCATCAGCATGGTAAAACCGGCCGTCAGGTCGCGATGGGGCTGGCGGGTTTGGTGCTGATTGAAGATGTCGAGAGCGGGCAATTACTGCTGCCGAAGCAGTGGGGAATTGATGATATTCCGGTGATCGTGCAGGACAAAAGATTCAATGCCAATGGAGAAATAGATTATCAGCTCGATATCATGAGCGCCGCCGTTGGCTGGTTTGGCGATACCCTGTTGACTAACGGCGCGCTGTATCCCGAACACGCTCCACCGCGCGGTTGGCTGCGCCTGCGTCTGCTTAATGGTTGTAATGCCCGCTCGCTGAATTTCGCTACCAGCGATCGCCGCCCAATGTATGTAGTAGCAAGCGACGGCGGCCTGTTAGCGGAACCGGTCAAAGTGAGCGAACTGCCGGTACTGATGGGCGAGCGCTTTGAGGTATTGATTGATACCCGCGACGGAAAGGCATTTGATCTCCTGACGCTGCCGGTGAGCCAGATGGGGATGGCGATTGCGCCATTTGATAAGCCACAGCCGGTGCTTCGTATACAGCCGCTATTGATCCCGGCATCCGGTAAGCTACCCGATACTTTGGCGGCGATGCCCGCGCTGCCGTCACTGGAGGGAATGACGCAGCGCACGCTGCAACTGTCGATGGATCCTATGCTCGACATGATGGGAATGCAGGCGCTGATGAAGAAATATGGCGACCAGGCGATGTCCGGTATGAACCATGGGATGATGATGGATCATGGCGATATGGGCAATATGAATCACGGTCAGATGAAGAATATGAACCATGGCGGCGGAATGGGACATGGCGCTTCATCTGATAAGGGATTCGATTTCCATAACGCCAACCGTATCAACGGTAAAGCCTTTGATATGAATGTGCCGATGTTCGCCGCGGCCAGGGGGCAGTACGAGCGCTGGCTGATCTCCGGCAAGGGCGACATGATGCTGCATCCTTTCCATATTCATGGCACGCAATTCCGCATTCTGAGTGAAAATGGCCAGGCGCCAGCGGCGCATCGTCGCGGCTGGAAGGATACGGTAAGAGTGGAGGGCGGGGTGAGTGAAGTGCTGGTGAAGTTCGATCATCAGGCGCCCAGGGAGTTTGCCTATATGGCGCACTGTCATCTACTGGAGCATGAAGACACCGGGATGATGTTGGGGTTCACCGTTTAGGACTGTGCGGCCTGCCGCCCTCTCCCATAGGGGAGGGGGCAAACAAAAAAACGGCAACTTTCGTTGCCGTTTTGCGTTTTATTTCGCGTCATCCGGTAACGCATAGGCAACGATGTAGTCGCCCATTTTAGTACCGAACGAGCCATGACCGCCGGCAGAGATGACAACGTACTGCTTGCCATTCACTTCATAGGTCATCGGCGTCGCCTGGCCACCTGCAGGCAGACGCGCCTGCCACAGTTTTTCACCATTACTCATGTTGTAAGCGCGCAGGTAGTTATCGGCGGTGGCGGCGATAAACAGCACGTTACCGGCGGTTGAGATCGGTCCGCCCAGCATCGGCATACCCATATTGAATGGCAGCGGGACAGGCAGCGGGAACGGCAGACTATCCTGCGGCGTACCTATGCGTTTTTTCCACACTACTTCGTTGGTCTTCAGATCCAGCGCCGAGATATAACCCCATGCAGGTTGTTTACACGGCAGGCCAAACGGCGACAGGAACGGGTTCAGCGTGACGCCGAACGGGACGCCATACTGTGGCTGAACGCCGGACTCGGTACCAGAGCCTTTCGCGTCTTTTGGCGGTTCCATCGGGTTGCCCGGGCCGCGTGGGATCAGTTTAGAGACGAACGGCAGCGCCATCGGGTTGGCGATAGCCACCTGACGGTTTGGATCGACGGAGATACCGCCCCATTCAAACATCCCCAGGTTCCCCGGGAAGACCAGCGTGCCCTGTTCAGACGGTGGAGTGAAGATACCTTCATAGCGCATCTGATGGAAGATAACGCGGCACACCAGTTGGTCAAACATGGTGGCGCCCCACATATCTGCGCCGGTCAGGTCTTTCTTCGGACGGAAGCTCAGCTCGGAGAACGGCTGGGTTTTAGCAACATAATCGCCTTTCGCCGCACCTTGCGGAACCGGTTTTTCCGGCGCCGGGACCACCAGTTCGCCATTACGGCGATCCAGCACGAAGATGTTGCCGGTTTTGGCCGGAGCGTAAATCACCGGCACGGTTTTACCGTTCACATCAATGTCGGCCAGCGTCGGCTGCGACGGCATATCCATATCCCACAGATCGTGGTGTACGGTTTGGTAGCTCCATGCCAGTTTCCCGGTGGTTGCGTTCAGCGCTACGATAGAGCTGGCGTAACGTTCCTGTTCCGGCGTGCGATTGCCGCCCCAGATATCCGGCGTGGTAACGCCCATCGGCAGATAGACTAAATCCAGCTTCGCGTCATAGGCGGCAGGCGCCCAGGAGTTAGGTGAATTGAGTGTGAAGTGATGCTCATCGCTCGGGATCGCATTAGGGTCTTTCGCACCCGGGTCGAAGGCCCACAGCAGTTTACCGGTATTCACATCAAAGCCGCGGATTACGCCTGATGGCTCGCGGGTTGAGAAGTTATCGGTTACCGCGCCGGCAATGACGATAGTCTTATCGGTGATAATCGGCGGCGACGTCGGTTCATACATACCCGGCGTGGTTACCGGCATATTGGTTTGCAGGTTGAGAATGCCTTTGTTGGCAAAGGTTTCGCACAGCTTACCGTTGTCGGCGTTCACCGCGAACAGACGGCCATCGTTGACCGGCAGAATAATACGGCGCGGGCAGTCGGCGACGACGTCGGCAGGCGCGTTATCTGCTTTGGCTTCATGATAGGAGACGCCACGGCAGGTCACGTGCTGGAACGACGGATCGGCGTTCAGCTGCGGGTCAAAATGCCACTTCTCTTTACCGGTGGCCGCGTCAAGCGCGAACAGACGCTGGTGCGCGGTACACAGGTACAGCATGTCGCCAACTTTAATCGGCGTCACTTCGTTAGTGATTTCACCCGGATCGTTCGGCTGTTTCAGGTCGCCGGTGCGGAACACCCA
>OIFK01000669.1_pt1 | contig 11098 bp, 12 predicted proteins | sample 1582071 | NCBI WGS metagenome assembly OIFK01 (sample SAMN07501052, study PRJEB24779) | human gut metagenome | isolation source: stool | host: human infant | place: USA: Pittsburgh, PA | reverse complement strand
CACCATTTGATTGTGTATTTAAGCTTTCTGTATTTATACTCTTATTACTTAAGCTTCCTTCTTCTGTAGGTATGGTTCTTGTTGCTTCTCTTGAACTAACACCATTTGATTGTGTATTTAAGCTTTCTGTATTTATACTCTTATTACTTAAGCTTCCTTCTTCTGTAGGTATGGTTCTTGTTGCTTCTCTTGAACTAGCACCACTTGATTGTGTATTTAAGCTTTCTGTATTTATACTCTTATTACTTAAGCTTCCTTCTTCTGTAGATACAGTGCTTCTTCCTTCCCTTGAAACATTACTACTTGATTGATTACTTAATGTTTCCGCTCCTAAACTATTATCTTTGCCACTTGTATTAGCATTAGATAAATCTTGAATATTTTCTTTAGTTCCACCATTAATATCACCTGTAGATAGTTCATTTTTAGATGTTTTTTCATCACTTACACCAGGACTATTTATATTATTTAAACTTTCTTTCCTATCATTCATTTTATCATCTACTTTTGAAGCTAAATCCCTTCTATTTAAAGAGTCATCATAGCTCTTTTTACTAGCAATATTATCATTCTTTTCTCCTGGTTTATTTTTAATATTATCATTCTTAGGATCAATTGATTTTTCTTCTTGATTTTTGTTTAAATTACCAAGTTCATTTCCATTAGAAGTATCCTTTGATAACTCTCTATTTTTGTTTTCAGTTGGTGAATCTTTTTCATTGATTCCAGCTTTACTTTTATCATTAGGAGTATTTTTATCCATATCTATTCCATTATCTTTCATCTGACTTTCTAATGTTCCTTCTGCTCCCTTTGCTTTATCATCTGCTTTCTTTTTATCCATTTGATTTTCTAACTTACCATTTTTCAAACCTTCTCTTGAGCCTGTGGCAAATCCAACTCCACCAGCCATACCCATAGCAACTTTTTCTCCTGCTCCTGACATAAACTTAGCTAATCCACTAGCTGCTTTACCAGCACCTTTAGCTAATTCACTTCCCATTTTACTTCCTGCATATAGACCTGCAATCATCTTCCATGCACTACTTAATCCAGCATCTACCCCAAGTATTTCTTCAACTATATTAGGACCATCAATAACCGCAAAAGAAACAACTATCATCATTATAACTTCAAGGACACCTAAATTCTTACTAGATATCCATGTTGTAAATATTAAATATATCTTCAGCATTAAAGCCATACAAAACATTACCGCAAATAGAGTTAATATTCTTTGTACTATTTTCTTTAGCCTTTGTCCACTTGCAACATCTAAGTAAGCCATGAATATTCCGAATACCTTATTAAATGCTAACTCAAATATTAATCTTCCTATCTTTAAAATACTTAGCCCTAAAGTTCCAGCAGTGGCTAATAGTGATATTATAATTATCCAAAAGTTACACTTCCACCTATAGTAATAATTATCTATTTTAAACATTCCATCAATTCGTTTTAATTCATATCCTCCACCCTTTTTAGGAACTACTTTATTTTCAAATACCTTTTCATTTTTAGTTTGACTTTTGTCAATAGATTCATTAATATCTATTGAAGTTATCATTTCTTTAGAAATATAATTTTTAGGGCTTACATCTTTTGATGTAAAGTTATTCTCATCAAATTTATACACATCTATGATATTGTTTTTTATGGTTTCATTAGCCATTGACTTAAACTCACCATAAACAACATTAATTCCTGCTTGTGTAAGTTGATTTAATTTACTCATTCCAACTGGCAATAATAATATTGCCATTGTTGCAAGTAATATATTTGTTGGTACTGCTTTCCTATCAAATTTCTTACTAAAGAAAATAAATAAGCCAACACAGGCGAGTGATAATGCCAAAAAACCGAAAATAGCTGGTTTAAAATCACTTATTAGTTTAGTAATTTCAGGACTATCAAAAAAATCTGTAAGGCTTATTACTTTTCTTATTGCTCCTTCCAGCGTATTAACTAAGCTTGTTAGTCCCTTTATTATCCACCACCCAAACCATCTAACACCGGAAAGTAGAAGACTATCTTCTATTAAGAATCCATCAAAACTTTGCAATATATCAATTACTTGTTGATCACTCATCATAGCCCTCCTTCCTTAGTATCTTCTTATATTCAATTATTAAATGCTCTCTCTCATCAGCATATTTATTAAACCATCTATCTAATTCTTCTTTACTATTTATTAATGATAATTCTTCAATTCCTTCACCACCTATAGCACCTCTAAGTATTACACTTTTTCTTAATTTTCTTTTTAATCCTTCACTGATTAAAGTAACTTCGTCCTCATTATTATCTCTATGTTGACTTTCAAGTTCTTTCTTTTTCATATATTCTTTTTGAAATTCTTGTGCTATAGCATTGTATTTTATTTGCTCTTCTATTTGCTTTAAATAATTCTTGTGCATTATTTCTGCTATCTCATCATCAAGATTTATAGATAAATCTTCAAGATTAATTTCAGTGTGTTTATTATTTATATTTAAGTCTAATATAGTTATGTTTTCTTCAAATAAATCCTTTAGATATTCATACCTATATTTCATTGAGTTTTCACCATGCACAAAAATAGGATACTGTTCTATTTTGTTTCTATTTAAATCAGTTCTTTTCATAGTTCTTACTATGACAACTTCTCCTGGTTTTAACCTTCTTAATTCTGATGAATCTAGTAATCTTCTTCTATCCAAACTTTCAGTTTGATTCTTTTCTAATGTAAATAAACTACCACTACGAGAATTAACTGTAATTGTAGTTTCTCCTATCATTTTTGAGAACTTCTCCGCAGTTTCATCATCTGAACTCATTAAATATATATGGTTTCCACAATTGCCCTCTAAAGTCTTAGCCACACCCTTACCATATATTTCTTCAATTTGACTATAAGCTTGTATAATAAAAAAGAACTCTATATCCCTTCCTAAACATTCTGTTGTTATAGTAGCAATATTATCTATAGCTGGACTATTACCAAACTCATCCATTAATATTTTTACTTTCCTATCACACTTGCCACTTACAGTAAATGAAGCTTCTTTAGATAGAACATAATAAAGTTGACTTACAAATATTGTGTTTAATGAATGTAAGGATTTATCATAATCTGGTGCAATTAATAAAACTGCTACTGGTTTTTCTCCAAAACCAACATCATATAAGCTAATATCATTTTGTGATGTAAACTTAGCAACCTTCTCTAAAGTAAACACTTGAAGCTTATCCATAGCAACTGTAAATATACCTGCCCTTGTTTTTCCTTCACTAAACTTACTTGTTGCATATTGCTTTTTAGCAATTGATTCTTTTGGTAAAGCACTAAAATATAAGTCTAGTGCATTTCCTGCTGGAGTATTCTCACTTCCTAAATCACTTAATAAAGTAGCAACTGTATATAAAGTTACCTTTTGTTCTTCAGCCTTAATCTTAATTAATTCTTCTTCTGATAATCCTACTAAATCTTTATTTTTAGTAAGACATTTTTCACATAAAGCTAATATAAGACCATTTACTAAACTCATAGCTGAATTTTCCCACATTGGCTCTTTTGACTTTGGATTATAATATAAACTAAAAGTAAATGACTTACATAATAATTGTGCTTCACCCAATTCATCATTTTTATAAGCATCGATTATAAGTTGTAATGGATTATAGCAATTAGTATTATTTAAATCTAAAAGATTAATTACTTTAACATCATACCCACGCTCTACCAACATTTTATAAGATAATCTTGTTAATTCTCCTTTAGTATCGGAAATAATAATTGAAGGTTTTAACCTAGATCTTGAATATATATCTATCATAGGTAACACAAATATTTCACCCTTACCACTTCTTGTAATACCAAGTAATAAACTATTAGTATTACTATCATCAATAAATATAAATTTTCCATCCCTAGCTATAGGAATACCTCCATATCCATCAAATTCTATATCTTTTTCAGGTATCTTAATATATTGTTTCTTAATTTCATCTATTGTCGCAAACCTACTAGTTCCCTTTTGTCCATCTTTAATATCTTTATAGCTTGCCCTTATATTAAAAACTAATCTTATATAAGCAAATAAAAATATTAAATAAACAACTATATAAATGTAATAGTATTTAATATTAGGTTTTAATAGTATTAGAATTGATATATTAGGACTTACTCCTTGAAATAACCCCATTATCATAATATCAATAATGTTTACACCAATATTAGTTATTAATGTTGCAAATATAAACATTAATATAAATAGTAAGACCATAAATTTTGTACTTGCAAAATATTGAGTTAATCTTAACTCTTTATTAGCATTATTAAACCTTTTAACAATGAAGTCTTTTATCATATATTCACCTCATAAATAAAAGAGATGAAATTAATCATCTCTTTAATATACATAATTAGAAATTGATCATAGATTGTAACCAAGCTGCTATTTTATCAGCACCTAGTAAAACTACTAATCCAATGCAACCAGCAAGTGCATCATTCTTTGAATCCTTAAAGCTTTCTTTGCACCAAAAACACTTAAATGCTACCCTAAGAAAACAATATGTTGCTCCAGCAATTCCTAACCCTTGTGCTGCCCTTAAAATAGTCATAATTACATTTGAAAATACTTCCATGATTTACTTCCTCCTTAAATCTTATAAATAATTACATATTTTTTCTTGCTTCTAAACCTTCTTTTAAAACTTTCATATTGCTTGTTATAACTTTTAAATGTTGCTCATTTAACCAATCTTCGTATGTAACTCCATTGGCTTCAAGAATTGTTTTGGCTAACTCTTGTCTTTCCTTATCTACTTTTGCCATACCTTCACCCCCTTTCAAATAAAAAAGAACTTCTCGGCTAGTGCCTGTCAGAAGTTCTTTTCTTAAAAGTATTTATATAAAAAAGTGTCCCCCGGGGACACCTTTATTCAACACTTAAATATAATATTTACTATTATTTATCTTTGAAACTACAATTACTGCATTAATATTATTTATATATAACATAAAAATGTCCCACTGGGACACCCTATTTTTCTTCAATTACTTCTTTAGCTATTCTTCTTATTTCTTCTCTTTCTTCTTCTGTAAATATATTCATTGATTTATCATAATCTTTTTTAATCAATCCTTTAACATATTCTGAAAAATTATAGTTTTTAGTTGCATAATCATGTATTTCATTTTCAGATTTCCTAAAACTTACAGAATGAATTTTACTCATATTATTTTTCCTCGTATAGTTGATCTAATGTTATATTCAATGCTTCTTTTATTTTTCTTGCAGTTGGTAGAGTTATATCATCTACATCACCATGTTCTATCTTCCATAAAGTCTTATAACTTATACCGCTTACTTTAGATAGTTCTTTAAGTGAGTAACCATTCTTTTTTCTATACTTTTTTAAATTTTCTCCAACTATCATAACGACTTACACTCCTAACCAGCTATTTTTTCTAGCGATATATTTAATGCTTTTGATAATCTTAAAAGTTTTGACATTCTAATATTAGGTATTTTATTATTCTCTAACTTAGATAAAAAATCTAAGCCTACTATGGCTTTCCTATCCAAATCCGCCTGACTTAAACCTGCCTCAACCCTGTAATATTTAATTCTTTCACCTACACTCATTATTTTACCTCCTTGATTTTAAATATTATTGATGTTATTATTGGTTTAAGCTTTGGTTTTGGAGGTTATTTTTTATCTCCAATTTGTGTCCCCCGGGGACACTTTTTTTATTTCTATTCTATATACTTTTCCTGCCACTCAAAAATTATATTTTCTAAATTTCTTTTTTTATTTCTATTAGCTCTATAAATACATATTAGTGAGTTAATCATTTCCATATCATTTTCATTTAATCTATTAAATTCTATATCATCTCTCAACTCGCTAATACTACTTATAATAGAGTATAAAACTCTTTTATTTTCCCAACTATTATTCATATAAAGTTCATCTAATCCCCTATATGCTAAATTAGCATAATAGCCAATTATTTTTCTTTCTTCTTCTTTTTCAAATTGTAGTGATTGATTTTCCTCATCTTCTATTATATCTAGTGAATTAATTTTCTTTAATTTATTATAATTCTTACTCTCTTTAAATTTAGCATACAAAATTATTGCTAATATTCCCATAACTATTAATATTGCTATAGAAATTATTCTAACCTCATCCATGACTTGCTCCTTTCTTAAATCCTATAAAATAATTAATATCATTGATGACAAGAAAATTGCTGGAACAAATGCTATCTTCTTTCCTTCATCAAACTTCAGTTTTTTTAGATTAAAATATTTGTAGTTTAATACTGGCATTAAAATACTTGATATTAGCATTATCAATAATAATTTTATTAAAGGATTAATTGTATTTAATGCTACTATAAAATATCCAATAGCAATGAATACTTCATTATCTCCCCCTGCATAAGCACCCAAAACTCTTAACATACAACTTATAGCAATAAAAAATACATAGGCTGTAACTCCTGGTATTGTATCTATTCCATTTAACACTTGACATCCCCATAAACCTAGTGATACTGCCATTGTTATATAATTCAAAAAACAATATACCTTCTGTATTTTGTAATCAATATAAGCTGATACAGTAAGGTAAATTAATAAATAATAATAAAACCAATAATAACTTGTTCCTTTATATCTGACATATAAAAATACATTAAAAAAGAGTATTAGCAATGCTAATACTCCTTTTTCCTTATTTAACATTTTAAAACATACTTCTTTATCTACTTTTCCAAGTAGATTTATAATAAAAAATAATATAAACATACTTATTATAGATAGAATTAAACTCATAGTTTTCTCCTTACTCTGGTAATCTAATCCTTGTTCTTAGTTTATCTGTAATCTTCCCTTTAACCTGTAATGCTGGTTGTGAAACTTTCTTTTCTTCACCTTTAAAAGCTTCTACTGTAACACTATAGTTTCCACTAACTGCTTCTAAAGGAATAAAGAATTCATAGTCAATATTTTCTTCATCTTTAGGGGTTAAAACCATTTCTGTATTTAAGTTACTATCTAACTTTGATAATGCTTGTGGGAAAGTTATCTTTACCCTTTCAACTCCCCCTTGTAACTTTATCTTTAAAACTCCCTTTTCACCGCCCATGAAAATCGGCTCATGAGGGGATAAAACTCTTTCTATGGTTGCTGAAACATCAAAATCATTAACTTCAATATTATCTTCTTGTGCATAATTTCCAACCCTATCATAAGAATTAAATTGTGCTATTATTTTCTCATACCCACTAGGAATAATACTTCTAATTTCTTTGCTATCATAATCTATTTCAAAAGTTAAATCATAGTATTCTATTCCATTTTCGGTCTTTACCTTAGTTCTTTCTTTTTCGGGTATATCTACATAATTATTTTTATTTTCTGCTTTAACTCTTAAATATTGTTTATCTAATCCTGCACCTGCTCTTTCCTTAGTTCCATCACCTCTAACATCTCTAACACCTTTTACAGTTACTATTGGTTTTCTATAATTACTATCATTAACCTCAATATTATCCCATTTAGGTGCTCGTCCATCTGTTTTTACAATTCCTTTCTTTTCATAACTTGATCCTTTCCCATTTGCTGAATCACCAGCTATATAAATATCATAATCTACATTGTCCCAATCAAATCCAACTCTAAACTTAGAACAATACTCCCATTGCCCTGTATCTGACGTTCTATAAAAATCATGTCCTCCATCATTTATAAGGCTTGTACTATCATTATCATTGTAATGACTATATCCTTTATTTTCATTTATAACATACCTTTCATCTATAACCTTATCTCCTTTAGGATTATATGTTGTTACAAATCTCATGTAGTTTTTATTAATTCTATTTACACTAGAACTTGCCGGTTTTTGAAATGTATACATCCAAAGGTTAATAGGCTTCTGTTTTCCTGAATCTTGAATACTATCTTGTGGTCTAACCCACATAGAGTTCACATTACCGTTAGCCATATCATCTATATAAATATCTTCATTATCAGAAGTAGCCCTATATATTCTTCCATTAGAAGGAGTTGTCATGCTCCTTACTGTAATACTCATACTATCAATTAAATACAAATATCTATATCTATCATTACCACTACTTGGTATTTGTGGAGCGTCAACTACCTTTAAATATACAGATTTAAGTTTTCTACCATTAGTCCATTTAGGCATATTATCTGTATTATAGGTATAATTATAGGTTTCCTTATATATAGGCTTTTTACCATCATTATACCCTCCCATTGTTCCTGGATCTCCACGAACTACTCTTCCATTATCTAATGTTATCTCTGCTATAACCTTAACTTTTGCATTCATCTGAGCTTGAGTTAAGTCATTATATGCAGACATTTTTGAACCATACGCATAACCATACGCTGCCACATTAAGTTCAAAGGCAGTTCCAATCTCCAATGGCTCTGGAAAAGATATTCCTCTCTCATACGCCCAATAATTAGTTCCTTGTGGTTGCTGACTTATTTTATGCTCTCTAATTTTAGACTTTAACCCAAATTCTGTTGTAGAATTCCAAGCATATTGAAAGTAACGCCCTCCATCTGTTGAATACATTCTCGAATCCCCACCATTACATAAAGCACTACTAACTTCACCATAATCATAAGCTTTAACTTCAATAGAAAAGGTATTATTTATTATTGACAATAAAAAAAAGACTAAGAGTAAACTCTTAGCCACAAATCTATTCTTTTTCAATTAAATCACTCCCTTATAAATCAGTCATATCAAGGGCATATACTGTTACTGTAAATGTACCATCTCCATTACTATTACACACTGCATAGTTTGCAAAAATAGTTTGATAATTATAGCCACATCCAGATAATCTTCCATCAGCTAATGATCTTGACCAAACCGCCGGATCATCTGAATATTTAAACGTATCAGTAAAAGTTAATACTTTTCCTGTCGCCCTACACTCCCAGCTCTCACTAACTAATTTATTAGTAGGAATAGGGGTTCTATTTAAAGCATAATTTTTTATAGCTGTATAAGCTGGCATACCTGAATAATCATCACCATAAGCAAACCCTTGCTCTAGCATTCTAGCATTAAACTTATCTGTAGTTGATTTATCAAATCCTTTTGCTGGATAACTTGGTTTTTCCGGTTCAACTGGCTTTGAAGGCTCTGTTGGTTTTTCCGGTTTACTTGGCTTACTTGGTTCAGACGGCTTATTATTATTATTATTATTGTTATTATTGTTATTGTTATTATTTGAATTTCCACCATTGCTTGGTTTATCTGTTGGCTTATTACTAGAACCATTATCTGAATTTCCACCATTACTTGGTTTATCTGTTGGTTTATCTGCTATTACCGGTGGCTTTGGACTTGGCTTTACTGTTTGTCCACCAGAAGATGTAACTTTATCGCCATCTACTTTATCAACTTTAACTGTTGTTCCATCTTCTGTTTTAGCAACTACTGTTTCACCCTTTGATTTCTTTTCTTCAACTAGCTTTTCCACTTCTTCTCCACTTGCAACAACATTACCTTCTTTATCTGTAGCTACTAGTTCACCACTTTCATTTTCAGTTAATATTATATCAGCTTCGCTTTCGTTAACGTCTTCTACTTCTCCACTACTTGCTAATGAATTATTTGAATTCTTATATGCTATAACTCCAACAACTCCAGTTGCAATTAATCCAACTGATATTGCACCAACAATTAATTGTAGTCTTGTACTTTCTTTTATTTTATATATTAAATCCTTGATTTTTTTCATGGTATTTCCCTCCAGATTATGTTTATTTCTCCTAATCATTTACATAATTATACCATATTTTGACCATTTTTTCAATGAATTTCTTATATTTTATTACATTTTTGGAATATTATATATTTAGTTTAATATATAATTAAATATTCTTACTAATTCTTAACGTTCCTTTATTCAAGTAACTATTCAGCTTTTCTGAATCATCTTTTGAAACTAATATATTTATTGTTAGTGCTGATAAATCTGAACTTCTATCTATTTGTAATCCATCTGAACTTATTGCTTTATCAACATAAATATCTTCTAGTACAATCATGCTTTCATTTGTGTTATTATCTATGATTGATATATCTATAATATCTCCACTTCTTAATATACCTCCTACTACTTGTGATATATCAGAAACATTAAAAGATACTTCTACTAGATCATCTATATCCTTAAATTTATCATCCTTTGATATGAAGCTATTATTAGAAACTACTTCACCTTTATTTATATTTTCTTTTGCAACCTTATTTATTAATTCATCTTTTGTTTTTACTGCTCCAGTTACTTCTAATGCTCCATCTATATTATTTTTTTCAGTAAATAACTTTGATATATTTTCTTCAGTAATTACCGTTCCTTTATCTATATCAGAAACTGCTACAAATCCTTCTACAGTTCCATTTGGTTTCAATAAACTCTTTTCTACAAACAATAATGCTATAAATACTACTATGGCTACACAAGCACTAATAATTAAACTTTTCGGTTTAATATTCTTCATCTTATTCCCTCCTAATATTTTTTATTTTGCTTATAATAAAAAGTGTCCCCGGGGGACACTTTTACACCGAAACTATATTCCCTTAAATAACTCTTGAATTTTTGTTCCAGCAAATGTAGTTAGTGTTTGGATTAACACAGTAGCTGCATCTCTAAAGATAAATAGTAATACTACTCCTACTATTAACATTCCATTTTCCTCTAATATTCCTTTTGCTCCATCTTTCTTGAAGCCTAATAAATTTCTCGCTTTTACTTTTGCTTTTCCTGCCATTACTGCTCCTAAATAATTCATGTTTTTTAATGCTCTTGTCATTTTTAATTCCTCCTAATATTTTTTCTTTAATTTTTATAAATTAAAAAGATGTCCCCGGGGGACACCTTTTAATAATCTGTTGTTTAATTTTCAATCTTTATTCTATTCCTTATCAGTTATATCTACTGTTTTATCTTTATAGACATAGGTTGTACCATTCATAAATCCTTTTACATTCATGCCTATTTTACTGTAAACAGTTGTCGTTTCTATTTTTACACCATC
>OIFK01000667.1_pt1 | contig 11154 bp, 9 predicted proteins | sample 1582071 | NCBI WGS metagenome assembly OIFK01 (sample SAMN07501052, study PRJEB24779) | human gut metagenome | isolation source: stool | host: human infant | place: USA: Pittsburgh, PA | reverse complement strand
TATAACTATAAAAAATAGCTATGAAAAAATCTATCGTCATAGATTTCTTCATAGCTAATCTTAGTATGTTTTGAATTTTAATTATTCATATGTTGTTTAAAGTTTTCAGAAATTTCTTCGATTTGTTTATCAGTAAGGGGGTGCTTAGATAAATCGATAGCATCCTCAATTACTTTTTCAAGTGATATTGGTGTAGATACGGTGTCGACGTATTTATCACTCTCATCGGATCCTTCAATAATATTAACGCTACCATCACTAAAGTATATGACACCAATACTTTGAATTTTAAAATTATAATCATTTTCAATTTTATCTTTTAATGCTTTTGCATTGTTTGCGGCTTTATCGTATGGATCGTGGTCATAAAATTCATATATTACACGATTATCCTGTAAAATCTCAATAAAAGTATAGACACCAGAACGTGTTGTTTTAAACTGACTATGATATCGATTGCTAATATAATGACCGACAACTTTTTCGGTATTATATTGTGGTTGTCCTTCTTCAAGATGTTGATCTGGCACATCAAAATGATAAAACGTTTTTTGGTTCCAATTTTTAACATCCACATTTATCAAACCAACATCAGTAATGATAATAAAATCGAATGAACGTGCGTATTCGAAAAGGGGATGTTTAACAGCCAAATTACTCGTAGGAACAATTGTATATGATCGTAAACGACCCTCTTCTTTAAATCGATTTAATATTTTTCTTAATTCACGCTTGGCGTTTTTAAAAGCGTGTTGTCCGACGTCATTGTTTGTACTTAACATTTGGTTTTTCAATGATAAATTTTCTTCACTTAAAATTGAATTTTTAGAGATTAATTGATTTCTAGCATATTCTTCTGTTTCAACCCTATCTTTCATAAATTTTTGATTAAGAACCATAGCCATAATCAAAATAATAATTATTATAGATAAGATAATCGTTAAAGACATTACTACTCACCCAAATCTTTTAATATTAAATTCTATTTGCAAGATAAATTATAAACTTCTTAAATTTTGAGTTCAATGAAAATGAGAGGGGAAATGTGTTTTATCAAATAGTAATGACGAAATATTTACATATCAATTAAACTTTCGTGAATTTTTATGAGAGCCCTATCATATGCGTAGCGAATAGTGATATAGTAACTTTTTATGAAAATAATTTTATTGAAAATAAAATAAATTTTACTAAATGTTCACATTTATTTGTTTGATAAGTGAAAAAAGAGAATGTATAATTTAATTGTGAAAGCGCTTGCTCTAGGGGTGGTAACATGTACGTTAAAGAAGAAAAATCAGTGAATAAAATAGTCGAAATTTTAAGGAAAACATCATCTCATTTATTCAAATTTCACGGCGAGGTAGCGATGCATCTATTTCTGAATGATGATTTTATATTACCATCGAAAGTAGATATTTGTGTTGAGCGCAAAAAGTTATTGGAAATTATCAGAATGATTCCTGAAGAATTTACGATTCACTATTATGATGATCAGTTATATGAAAGATTGAGAGAATCTTTATCTTTATCAGATGTTGAACATGTTAAAGTCTTTAAAAACGATACAGAAGTCATGACAATATTTGTTTATGATGTTGTAAATGATGAATGGCTATTTAGGTTAGATCATCATATACGTTTACCAAAAAATAATATATATTTTCATTCTTTAAGTTGGAACGTAGATTATATTAAGCCAGAAATAGTTCTTATGTATGATTTAATGAGTGAACAAAAATATCATCAGTTTAGTAATTATAAAGCTGTTATTGATTCTCTTAGTTATTATCAATTCTATATTTTAAAATTGGTAGTAGGTGAACAGCGTATTAAAAAAGCTATAGTAAATAGTTCCACTAAAAAGATATCTTAAAAAGATTTCTACATCATTGATACAGAGTTAATAAATTTACTTTATGTATTGAAAGTGATGTAGAAATCTTTTTTATTTTATTTACACAAATTTTTTAAACAAACACCGTTGTAACAAAATTCGTACGTAGATAATACTGCTTTTTCAGCATCTGCTTCATGAATTCCAAACATCATTGAAATTTCAGAAGCACCTTGGTTAATCATTATTAAATTAATGTTTGATTCTGAAAGGGCGTGAGTAATTTTACTAGCTGTACCAACAACTTGATTCATACCTTCACCAACAATCATTAGTACTGCTAAATCATGGTCGATACTTAATTCATCAACTTCACAACGTTTGCGTATGGCATTAAGAACTTGACTTTCTTTACCTTGAATTTGATTTGTACGCATGATAATACTTATGTTATCAATACCAGAAGGCATGTGGTCAAATGATATATTAAATTCTTCTAAAACGCCAAGAATCTTTCGTGTAAATCCAACTAATCTATTCATTAAATATTTTTTAATATTAATCACAGTAAAGCCTTTATCACAACTAATTCCACTAATGACATTTTTAGAATCGATTTCACGGTCATGTAAAATGTAGGTTCCTTTATCATTTGGACGATTAGTATTTTTGATAACTACCGGAATTCGATCTTTGTATAAAGGTTGTAGTGCTTCATCGTGAAAAACTCCAAATCCTGCATAAGATAGCTCTCGCATTTCTCTATAAGTTATTTCCTCTATGAGTTCAGGATTATTTATGATATTCGGATTAGCTTTATATATTCCTGATACATCAGTGAAGTTCTCATAAAGTGAGGCTCGGACGCCACGTGCTATGATAGCACCAGTTATGTCAGAACCACCGCGTGGAAACGTAACGATATAATTTTGTTTTGAAACTCCGAAAAAACCAGGAATAATTAGCTTTTCATCATAATCACGCAATTTGTATATTTCATTATATGCGGAATCTAAAATTTGAGCCTGCTGTGGTAAATCAGTTACGGTTAATCCAGCTTCTTTAGGAGAAATATAACGAGTAGGAATACCTTGACTATTATTATACTGGGCTATTAATTGAGCATTAAAATTTTCGCCACAAGATAATAAAGCATCATATAAACGGTTAGGTTTGTCAGAAAGATTTTTAATGTATTCCTCTAAAGTGTCATTAATTGTTATTAAAATGTCATTTCCTATACCTAATTCTTCTACTATATCAGCATATCTTTGGATAATTTCTTGTTTTTTACTTTCATAATTTAATTTATTAAGTACTTTTTCATAGAGACGAATTAATAAATCAGTAGTTTTAATGTCGTCATTATGCCTTTTGCCTGGAGCTGAAACGATAATGATTTTACGTTCAGGGTCTTCATTCACTATAGTTAATACCTTTTTAATTTGTTCTGCAGTTGATACAGAACTTCCACCAAACTTAGCAACTTTCATAATTTTCCTACCTTTCTAAAAAATCAGAAAATTTTATTTAGTTTTCTGATTAAGCATGGTAATATAGATTTATATTTTCAATATTAAGAACTTTACAAAAATTTAGAATGATTTTATACTAAACCATTATCTAGTATTTTTCAACAGTACAATTGTTTTTCTCAAAAGCACAAACGGAGGTAATTTACATGAAAGAGTTAAATATCGCATTACTTGGTTTGGGAACAGTCGGATCAGGTGTTGTAAAGATTATTGAAGAGAATAGACAACAGATTAAAGACACCATCAATAAGGATATTGTCATTAAACATATTCTAGTCCGAGATAAATCTAAGAAACGTCCGTTAAATATTAGTCAATATCATCTTACAGAAGATATTAATGACATCTTAAATGACAATTCTATTGATATAGTCGTTGAAGTTATGGGTGGTATTGAACCTACTGTTGATTGGTTAAGAACAGCCCTTAAAAATAAAAAACATGTGATTACAGCAAATAAGGATTTACTAGCTATCCATTTAAAATTATTAGAAGACTTAGCTGAAGAAAATGGCGTCGCTCTTAAATTTGAAGCAAGTGTGGCAGGTGGTATCCCTATTGTCAATGCTATTAATAACGGACTGAATGCAAATAATATTTCTAAATTTATGGGAATATTTAACGGAACTTCTAACTTTATTCTCTCAAAAATGACTCATGAACAAACAACTTTTAAAGATGCGTTAGAAGAAGCACAAAGATTAGGATTTGCTGAAGCTGATCCAACAGATGATGTAGAAGGTGTAGATGCTGCAAGAAAGGTAGTTATTACATCTTATTTATCTTTTAACCAAGTCATTAAACTGAATGATGTTAAATCGGTAGGAATTAGTGACATTACATTAGCAGACATCAATGCAGCAAGCGCATTAAATTATAAAATTAAATCAATAGGTAAAGGTACATATGAAAATGGATATGTGAATGCTTCTGTGGAACCGACACTGATACATAAGAATCACCAACTTGCAGCTGTAGAGAACGAATACAATGCAATATATGTTATAGGTGATGCTGTTGGCGATACAATGTTTTATGGTAAAGGTGCAGGTAGTTTAGCAACAGGAAGTGCAGTTGTAAGTGATTTATTAAATGTGGCACTTTTCTTTGAATCAAACTTACACACTTTACCACCTCATTTTGAATTAAAGACAGAGGAAACTAAAGAAATGATGGATGGTGCAGAACCAGTGGTTATTCAAGAGAAATCTAATTACTATATAGTAATTAGTAACAATAATGAATCTTTGGAGAAAGTTGAATATGACATTAAAAAGAAATTACCATTCCATAAATCGTTGCAACTTGTTGAGAGGGATCAAGATACTTATGCAATTATCGTTACTGGAATAGAAACATCTCCAGAAAAAGTTCTAAATCAATCAGGATTTAATATCAAGAAAGTTTATCCTGTAGAGGGAGTTTAATAATTATGAAAAGATGGCAAGGATTAGTTAAAGAATTTAAAGAATATTTACCAGTCAATCAATCTACACCAGCACTAACACTCAATGAAGGACATACACCACTTATTTATTGTGAAAATCTTTCTCAAAAATTAGATATTGAATTATATGTTAAATATGAAGGAGCAAATCCGACTGGCTCATTTAAAGATCGTGGTATGGTTATGGCTGTAACAAAGGCAAAAGAACAAGGGAAAAAAGTTGTTATTTGTGCTTCAACTGGTAATACTTCAGCATCAGCAGCTGCTTATGCTGCAAGAGCTGGTTTAAAAGCAATTGTCGTAATTCCTGAAGGTAAAATAGCATTAGGTAAATTATCACAAGCAGTTATGTATGGTGCAGAAATTGTTTCTATAGAAGGAAACTTCGATGAAGCACTAGAAATTGTAAAAGAGATTGCTGAAGAAAATGATGAAATTGAATTAGTTAATTCTGTTAATCCATTTAGGATTGAAGGACAAAAGACGGGTGCCTTTGAAATTGTTGAACAGTTAGATGGTCAAGCCCCTGACATTTTAGCAATACCAGTGGGAAATGCAGGTAATATAACTGCTTATTGGCAAGGATTTGTTGAATATCATAATAAAAAGAATACACAATTACCACAAATGTTTGGCTTCCAAGCAGAAGGAGCATCTCCAATTGTTCAAAATAAAATAATCAAAAATCCAGAAACAATAGCTACAGCTATCCGAATAGGGAATCCTGCTAGTTGGCAAAAAGCTGTTAATGCACTAGATGAATCAAATGGTTTAATTGATAGTGTGACAGATGAAGAAATTTTAGAAGCTTATCAGTTAATGACAACAAATGAAGGTGTTTTTAGTGAACCAGCGAGTAATGCTTCAATTGCAGGTCTAATCAAACTTCATCGCTCTGGTAAGTTACCTAAAGGTAAAAAGATAGTTGCAATATTAACTGGGAATGGACTTAAAGATCCTGACACAGCTATTTCTCTCTTAGATAATCCTATTCAACCTTTACCTAATAATAAAGAAAGTATAATTAGATACATCAAAGGGGCAATCTAGTATGGAGGAAGTTTTAAAACTTAAAATCCCTGCATCAACCGCGAATCTAGGTGTAGGTTTTGACTCAATTGGTATGGCATTGGATAAATATTTGCATATGTCTATACGTAAGATTGAAAGATCTAATTGGGAATTTCTATATTATAGTTCAGAACTAGAAGGTTTACCTAAAGATGACAATAATTATATTTATCAAACTGCTGTAAATGTTGCGCGTAAATACAATGTTACACTCCCAAGCTTGCAAATCGAAATGAGAAGTGATATTCCATTAGCTAGAGGATTAGGTTCATCTGCCTCTGCATTAGTTGGGGCTCTTTTCATTGCTAATTACTTTGGTAATATTCAATTATCTAAATACGAATTGTTACAACTAGCGACTGAAATTGAGGGACACCCTGATAATGTAGCACCTACAATATATGGAGGTTTGATTGCAGGTTTTTATAATCCAATAACTAAAATAACAGATGTTGCTAGAATAGAAATTCCGCACGTAGATATAATTTTAACTATACCTCCATATGAGCTTCGTACAGAAGACTCTAGAAGGGTCTTACCCGATACATTTTCACATAAAGGTGCTGTGCAAAATAGTGCCATTAGTAACACTATGATTTGTGCTCTCATTCAGCACAAATATAAGCTTGCTGGAAAGATGATGGAACAAGATGGTTTTCATGAACCATATAGACAACATCTTATTCCAGAATTCAATCAAGTACGTCAACTATCACGTCAACATGATGCATATGCAACCGTTATAAGTGGAGCTGGACCTACGATACTCACTCTTTGTCCAAAAGAAAAAAGTGGTAAATTAGTTAGAACACTACGTGAGAAAATTAATAATTGTGCTTCAGAACTAGTAACAATTAATGAAATGGGTGTTAAAGAGGAAGTAGTGTACCTAAAGTCCTAAATTATTGTAAAATATAGTTAAGAATAAACTTTTAATAACTCTTGAAAGGAGTTCTATACTATATGACTCAGTATAAAATGGTAGTTTTAGATATGGATGATACTTTAATGAACAGTGATAATAAATTGTCCATTGAGACAAAATCTTACTTATTAGATATTCAAAAGCGTGGTTATTATGTGGTATTGGCCTCAGGTAGACCAACAGAAGGTATGTTACCTACTGCGAGAGAATTAGAGTTAAATAAATATAACAGCTTCATTATTAGTTATAATGGAGGTAAAACTATAAATATGGCTAATGAAAATGTAGATCAGCCTGTTTCAAAGGAAGATTTCGATAATATTGTAGATTATTGTAGAGATAAGAACTTTTTAGTACTTACTTATGATAATGGATATATCATTCACGATAGTAGTCATGAATATATGAACATAGAATCACAACTTACCGGATTACCAATGAATCGTGTTGCTGATTTGAAGGAATATATTAATCATAGTGTACCCAAAGTTATGGGTGTGGATTATGTAGGTCATATTACCGAAGCACGTATTGAATTGGATGGTTACTTCAATAATGATATTGATGTGACAACGAGTAAGCCTTTTTTCCTAGAGTTTATGGCAAAGAATGTTTCGAAGGGGAACGCAATAAAAGCACTTTGTAAAAGATTACAAATTTCTCTAGAAGAAGTTATAGTATTCGGGGACAGTTTGAATGATAAGTCAATGTTTGAAGTTGCTGGATATTCTGTAGCAATGGGAAATGCTAGTGATGAACTCAAGAAAATTGCTGACGAGGTAACTTTAGATAATAATTCTAACGGTATTCCTTATGCTTTAAAAGAACTTTTGGTTTAAAGTATTATTACAATGAATTAATATGTAAATTAATAATTTTAAGGTTAATTGAAACTGACTTCTCTGCCTATGAGTGGTAAGTCATAAAAAAACGTCGATATAAATATAAGTAAGAACTTATCATGTTAATATATTATATGAGTCTGTGACATAATTCCTAGAAAAATAGCCCGTAAATGAATTTTCAAAATTCATTTACGGGCTTCTTTATTCATAATATAGGTTACATAATTAATCTTCATCCATGCCAACAATTTCTTCATTGAATATATTTGAATTTTTGTTTACTTTTTTCAAATCAATTAAAAATCTACATTTTTAATTGATTTGCTATTTCGCAGTATGTGTCCAGTCATGTTTCCCTTTAAAACGTTTAACATGTGCATAGACTTGATCTGCAGCATAATCTAGATTTGTATAAACTGTAATACTATATGCTGATTGATTGACCCCAAAAGGTTCTTCAAGAAATACTTCTTTAAGATGTGAGAAAAGGTCATTCATTTGCGTGTGCTCTAAGCTTGGATATTCTCTCAAAGTTCGTTTTAAGAGCTTACCATTTTTTTCTTCAAGTGCTTGAACAACTATAACAAAGCGTTCCTCTTTCTTTATAACATCATCGAATAAATTTGTTTGTCCAACCATGTTATCCACCTCTATACCATTTTATTATCTTTATTATACATTATAAGTTTTAATCATAAAATAACGAAAATTTATGTACGGTGTTAAATCATAAATAAGAAGGTGAACAAAATTCCTATCGAATTCGAAGCTCCAACACAGTCTATAGTCACGATGTATATTGTCAGTAAAAATTAAGTATGAAGTACTCTTTAGCATCGAGGATATTGATATTGAAAGTGATGTAAGCATTTTGGGGTCAACTATCAATTACTAATATTAAGAAGGCCTGTGACAAATATACACGTCACAGGCTCATTTAATAACTAATTCTTGTAATTATGCGGAGTTAAATCTATTTCTTCCAGTTTGACAAAATGTGTCCGTTTGATTAATTTATGAGTAATATAGATGATTGCTAGAATAAATAATGGTGTAAAGTTTCGAATGACACCTAAAATATCACCAGATGCGATACTACCAAAGGAACTACCTATTAATAAGAATAATAATGTGAAAAGGACAATAATAGGTCCTACTGGGTAAAAAGGTGCTTTATATGGCAACAGTTTATCTGGGTTTTTACCCTGTTTTTTAATTGCTTGTCTTAATCTAATTTGTGACCAAATACTAGATCCCCAAACGACAATAACCATAGATCCTATGATATTTAATAAGTTAAATACAGCATTAGCATTAAAATTAGCATAAATTATGACTAATACAATAATAATATATGTTGTAATTAATGCACGCATAGGTAATTTAGTTTTATCATTGAGTTTTCCAAAGAATTTAGGTGCTTGTTTATCAGCACTTAAAGAAAATAGCATTCTACTTGTTGTATAAATACCAGAGTTAGCTGCTGATAATAATGATGTTAAGATAACAGCGTTGATGACTGATGCAGCAAAAGCGATCCCTATTCTATCGAAAACAATTGTAAACGGACTTTGTGATACAGACTCATTTTCATTAAGTAAAAGTGGATCCGTATATGGAATGATGGCAGCTATCACAGCTATAGACAATACGTAAAAGAGTAATATTCTCCAAAATACCTGTTTTATAGCTTTAGGCATTGATTTTTCAGGATTATTTGATTCACCAGCTGTTACTGCGACTACTTCAGTACCACCAACTGAAAAACCTGCAACTAAAAGAACGCTTAATATGCCTGATATTCCACCGACAAAAGGTGCTTGACCTTTAGTATAATTCTCAAAGCCATATGTATGACCACCAAGAATACCGAAAATCATCATAATTCCAAAAATAATAAATACTATTATAGTAATGACTTTAATAAGTGATAACCAAAACTCAGTTTCTCCAAAAGCTTTAACAGAAAAAATATTAATTAAAAACAACAGAGTTAAAAAAATTAAGCTCCATGTAAGTGGATTTAAAACTTTAAATACATCCCAATATTGTAATACATTGGAAGCAACAATGATATCTACACTTGTTACAAGTGACCACATACCCCAATACAACCAACCCATGGTAAAACCAAGTGACGAATCAACAAATCTGGTAGAGTATGAACTAAAAGAACCAGAAACCGGATAGAAAGTTGCTAATTCTCCTATTGATGACATTAAAAAATAAAGCATGATACCAATTAGTATATAAGCTAATATAGCTCCTCCCGGACCAGCTTGAGAAATGACACTTCCAGTTGCCACAAAAAGTCCAGTACCTATAGCGCCACCTATTGCTATCATGGATATATGTCTCGAATTGAGACCACGTTTCATATTATTATCTTCCATATGCCGTCTCCCATCTATCTTAAAATATATCCCTCATTTTAATCTTTTTAAAGATACTATTCAATAACTTTTTAGTACTTTAAAGCGTAATTGTTAAATTTTTCTGATATTTCTTATATTTTTCTATCAATAACTTTAAAATAAGTTTATTTGCTATCGGAAAGGGGTTTAATTAAAATGGATACTACATAGTAATCAATATTAAATATAAAGGTGAGGGGGAGCTTGCTATGTCAAAACAGGATGGAAAATTAACTGGACTTTTTGGTGCTCCAGTTTCGGATAGAGAAAATAGTATGACAGCAGGACAACGTGGACCATTATTAATGCAGGACGTTTATTATTTAGAACAAATGTCTCACTTCGATAGAGAAGTGATTCCTGAACGTCGTATGCATGCGAAAGGTTCAGGTGCATTTGGAACGTTCACAGTTACAAATGACATCACACAATATACAAATGCGAAAATATTCTCAGAAGTCGGAAAACAAACAGAGATGTTTGCACGTTTTTCTACTGTTTCAGGAGAACGTGGAGCAGCAGATTTAGAACGTGATATACGTGGGTTTGCCTTGAAATTCTACACTGAAGATGGAAACTGGGATTTAGTCGGTAACAATACGCCAGTTTTCTTCTTTAGAGATCCTAAACTATTTATTAGTTTGAATCGTGCTGTAAAACGAGATCCACGTACAAATATGAGAAGTGCACAAAATAACTGGGACTTTTGGACAGGTCTCCCTGAAGCATTGCATCAAGTGACAATATTAATGTCAGACAGAGGTATGCCAAAAGGATTCCGAAATATGCATGGATTCGGTTCTCATACGTATTCTATGTATAATGATAAAGGTGAACGTGTATGGGTTAAATATCATTTCCGTACACAACAAGGAATTGAAAACTATACTGACGAGGAAGCAGCTAAAATTGTAGGTATGGATAGAGATTCTTCACAGAGGGATTTATATAATGCTATCGAAAATGGAGATTATCCAAAATGGAAAATGTACATTCAAGTTATGACAGAGGAACAAGCTAAAAATCATCCAGACAATCCTTTTGATTTAACACAGGTATGGTATAAAAAAGACGATCCAC
>OIFK01000666.1_pt1 | contig 11298 bp, 10 predicted proteins | sample 1582071 | NCBI WGS metagenome assembly OIFK01 (sample SAMN07501052, study PRJEB24779) | human gut metagenome | isolation source: stool | host: human infant | place: USA: Pittsburgh, PA | reverse complement strand
GCGCTAATTTTATTTTCCTCTCTTTTGGCATCTTTGCCACACTGGTAAACTAAACCACTTTTTTTGTTTCAGGCTGGCTCTCCAGCCTGTTCCGATCGTCCAAATGGAACCGTAACAACATGCGTACTAGCCAATATCTGCTCTCCACTCTGAAGGAGACACCTGCCGACGCCGAAGTCATCAGCCATCAGCTGATGCTGCGCGCCGGGATGATCCGCAAGCTGGCCTCAGGGTTGTACACCTGGCTGCCGACCGGCGTGCGCGTTCTGAAAAAAGTCGAGAACATCGTGCGTGAAGAGATGAACAACGCCGGTGCTATCGAGGTGTTAATGCCGGTAGTTCAGCCTTCTGAACTGTGGCAGGAGAGCGGTCGCTGGGAGCAATATGGCCCTGAGCTGCTGCGCATTGCCGATCGTGGCGATCGCCCATTCGTCCTCGGGCCGACTCACGAAGAGGTCATTACTGACCTGATTCGCAATGAGCTGAACTCGTACAAACAGCTGCCGCTGAACTTTTATCAGATTCAGACCAAGTTCCGCGATGAAGTTCGCCCGCGTTTCGGCGTGATGCGCTCCCGTGAGTTCCTGATGAAAGATGCTTACTCTTTCCATACCTCTCAGGAATCGCTGCAGGAAACCTACGACGCGATGTATACCGCTTACAGCAAAATCTTCAGCCGTATGGGGCTGGATTTCCGCGCGGTACAGGCTGACACCGGTTCGATCGGCGGTAGCGCTTCCCATGAGTTCCAGGTACTGGCGCAGAGCGGCGAAGATGACGTGATCTTCTCTGACAGCTCCGACTACGCGGCGAACATTGAGTTTGCCGAAGCCGTCGCGCCGAAAGAGCCGCGCGCAGCCGCGACGCAAGAAATGACGCTGGTAGACACGCCGAACGCGAAAACCATCGCCGAGCTGGTTGAGCAGTTCAATCTGCCAATCGAAAAAACCGTTAAGACCCTGCTGGTGAAAGCGGTAGAAGATAGCAGCTACCCGCTGGTCGCCCTGCTGGTACGCGGCGATCATGAACTCAACGAAGTAAAAGCGGAAAAACTGCCGCAGGTCGCCAGCCCGCTGACCTTCGCCAGCGAAGAAGAGATCCGCGCTATTGTTAACGCGGGGCCAGGTTCTCTCGGCCCGGTTAATATGCCGATTCCGGTGGTTATCGACCGTACCGTCGCGGCCATGAGCGATTTCGCCGCCGGCGCCAACATCGATGGCAAACACTATTTTGGCATTAACTGGGATCGCGATGTCGCGACTCCGGAAGTTGCTGATATTCGTAATGTCGTTGCCGGCGATCCGAGCCCGGATGGTAAAGGTACTCTGCTTATCAAGCGTGGTATCGAAGTGGGACACATCTTCCAGTTGGGCACCAAGTACTCGCAGGCGATGAATGCCGCGGTACAGGGTGAAGACGGCCGCAACCAGGTCCTGACCATGGGCTGCTACGGTATTGGGGTGACCCGCGTGGTGGCCGCCGCTATTGAGCAGAACTTTGACGATCGCGGCATTATCTGGCCGGACGCCATCGCGCCGTTCCAGGTCGCTATTTTGCCGATGAACATGCACAAGTCCTATCGCGTGCAGGAGCTGGCAGAGAAGCTCTACGCCGAGCTGCGCGCACATGGCATAGACGTGCTGATGGACGACCGTAAAGAGCGTCCTGGCGTGATGTTCGCCGATATGGAGCTGATCGGCATCCCGCACACCATCGTGCTGGGCGACCGTAACCTCGATAACGATGATATCGAATACAAACATCGTCGCAACGGCGAGAAGCAGCTGATTAAGACCGGGGATATCGTGAACTACCTGGTGCAGCAAATTAAGGGGTAATTTCCCCTTAAAAGCTAAAAGGCCTCGCAATAGCGAGGCCTTTTTTATAGCAACTGCAAGAATTAATTACCGCAGTCTTTACCCGGAATAAATTTGCTGTCTTTATCCGTCATTAGCGTTTTCATCATCTCGCCGGTATCGGGATTCGCTTCAAGCGTGAAGTGTCCTTCAACCACCAGCAATACCGGACGAGTATCCGTCCCGCGCGCAGCGGCATAATCTCGCTCAAGCTGGGCATTATTTGCCACGGCTACCGTTTTACCCGTCACACAATCGGTAAAGGTTGCCGCATCCGCCATATAGAAATACATCCCGCGCATCGCCATCGGCGTCGTCGGCAGGCTGGCCTTCACCGACTCCAGCGTATAGTTAAGCGCAGAGTTAATCGGGTTGCCGTCGCGATCGAGCATCTCAAGCTTATCGCCTTTCGCCCGATAGTAAGATTTCTCGCCTTTACTGTTGGTCAGCACTAGCTTATCAGCGGTACGCGCCCAGGTGCCATACGAAGCGAAAGATGACGGCTCGCGGCTAACGCCCTGATAACGTTCGTTCATTACCCAGGTGCCGTCTTTCTCAAGAAATAACGAAGTCTCAATCCCTTCGCAATCCGCGCAAGGCAAAATACCGCGCCAGCTTTGCTGCATCGGCTTCAGCTCTTCCATTGCCGTCGGCTGTACCGTCTCCACCTCAGCGCGATGGTTACAGCCAAACAGCGCAAAGAGCGAACAGGCCGCTGCGAGCGAAAATACAATTTTCTTCACTGTGAATTCCTTATAATCCATTCCACCCGTCCGCCATGCCGCTCAATGGCGAACTTTCCCACGCAGCGCTTTGACTGAGGACTTTTGTGCCTTGGAGGCAAGTCGTCGCTCTTTTGACGCCCGAGTCGGTCGCGTCTCCCGGCGACTTTTTTGCACTGCGGTTAATTCTTTTATTAACGCAACCAGCCGCGAGATCGCCGCTTCGCGGTTCATCTCCTGGCTGCGATATTCCTGAGCCTTAATGATAACCACACCGTCAGCAGAAATTAAGTGGTGACTGGCGGCAAGCAGGCGCTCTTTATAAAACTCCGGCAGGCTCGATGCTTTAATATCAAAACGTAAGTGAATCGCCGTCGAAGCCTTATTCACGTGCTGACCGCCCGCCCCCTGTGCGCGGACCCCGGTAAGCGAAATCTCCTCATCCGGGATGGAAACGCTGCGGCTAATCATGATCATGCCGGCTGCTGCCAGGCCGTTAAATGAATTTCCAGATTATTCCGATCGTCGGATAACCAGATGCCGCCGTCCTGCAGGGTTGCCTGCAGCGTCATGGTGCGATCGGCAAAAGCGCTCAGCTGCGCCAGTTGCGCATCATCAAGATACCAGATGGTCAGCTTCGGATACGCCGCAAGCTTATTCTGATTCTGCTGCCACCAGATTTCAGCCGCCCGGCTATTATAGGCGAATAGCGCCACCTCCTGCGCCCGCGAGCAGGCTTTCTTGAGGCGCTTCTCGTCCGGCAGCCCCAGCTCAATCCACAGATCGATGCCCAAATGGTCGTTTAACTGCCATAGCTCCGGTTCATCATCCGAGGACAACCCGCGGGTGAACTGCAGGCGCTCGTTGGCATATTTTATCCACGCCAGCAGGCGCAGCATCATACGCTCCTGGGTTTCGGAAGGATGTTGCGCCAGCGTCAGGTTAGCATCCAGAAACTGGTTGCGATCCAAATCGGCAACGTTAACCACAGCTTTATAAATCGTCGCTTTCAGCGCCATGAATAAACTCCTGAAAAAAATGGCATACATTGTAGCGAAACTAGCGACAAAAGGCTGTCGTCAATCGCGGGTCCTCCTTTCATCCTGCTGATATTGCTTAGATGACTATGGTATAGTCACCTTGCTAAACAGAGTTTATCTTCGTAGGCTTAAACTTGCATCCCACGGTTGAGTCAGAACGCTGACAGGAGGGCATGTGGACCACTATTGTGAGTTAATACGCAAGCGGTATGCGGAAATAGCCAGCGGAGACTTAGGGTATATCCCGGATGCGCTGGGTTGCGTGTTGAAAGTATTGAATGAGATTGCGGCGGATGAGGCCCTTTCGGAGTCAGTCAGGGAAAAGGCCGCTTATGCGGCAGCAAACTTATTGGTGAGCGATTATGTCAATGAATGATACTTATCAACCCATTAACTGCGATGATTATGACAACCTCGAGCTTGCCTGCCAGCATCACCTGGTGCTGGCGCTGGCCCTGAAAGATGGTGAACAGCTGCAGGCCAAAGCAAACGATCTTATCTCGCGTAAAAATGTCGAGTATCTGGTGGTAGAACTTGGCGGTAACGTCCGTGAGCTACGTCTGGATAAAATCGCCAGTTTCAGCCATCCTGAAATCGGCACCGTGGTGGTCAGCGAATCCTGAAGCCCATCGGGCGGCTTAGCCGCCCGTTTTCCGCCATACCAGCTGTAACCCCTCGCCTTCCTGTACTTGCCCCTCTCTGGTGACAAACAGCCCATCGGCCGCCGCGATCAACGTTTCGCCATAAAACAATAGTGGCGTGGTATCGCGACGCCAGGGCGCGACCGCCATTTCCTGCCAGATTTTCTTAAGCTTACGCCCGCCCGGACGCCCGACGATGTGCAGATTACCGCTGGCGCGAAAACGTATCGATACCGGTTCATCCGCGCGTGGCGCGCGTAGCGGCCCACCGGGCTGCAACGCCAGTTCTCCCAGCGTTTCCGGTAGTGTCAGCGCTTTAGTCGCATCACCCCATGGTATTTCCCGTTCCGTCAGGCTTGCCAGATGCTTTACCCAAAACAGGCGCTGCTGGTAGCGCCGGACGGCAAAACCGCCTAACCGCAGACAAGGCGCGGCGTCTTCACGCGCCAGCGCCACTTCCTGCCAGATGCGCTCCGGCATTTCGCGCGACGGCATCGGCGCCTGTTGGGATGCCAGCCAGCGGCGCAACAGCGCCGCACGACGCGGCGCGCTCATCGCGCTCAGCGGTTCTATCGCCAGCGAACCACGCTCATCAACCAGCGCGGCAAGCTCCGCCGACAGCATTTCATCAAGCAACTGTTCCTGTTCGCCACATAAGCTGGCGCTACGGGCGACGGCCTCGGGAAAATGCGGCCAGCGATCGCTCAGCAGCGGCAGTACTCGCAGGCGCAGAAAGTTGCGATCGTAGGCATCGTCCTGATTACTTTCGTCTTCAATCCATTGTAGTTGATGAGTCAACGCCCACTGATGCAGAGATTCGCGGCTCTCATTGAGCAGCGGACGCAGCAACTTTCCGCCGGCGAACTCACTACTGGCGGCCATCGCCGATAAACCGGTCGGGCCGCTACCGCGCTTGAGCGCCAGCAGGAAAGTCTCGCATTGGTCGTCGAGATGTTGTGCCGTCAATAACGCCTCGCCTGGCAGCAGCGCCTCACGGAAAGCCTGATAGCGCGCCTGGCGAGCATGCGCTTCAATCCCCAACCCCTCATCCGCCAGCGTCACGCGCACCACCTGTAACGGTACCTGCCATTGCTGGCAAATCTGTTCGCAATGCTCAACCCAATGGTCAGCGTTGGCGCTCAGGCCGTGGTGAATGTGAATCGCGCGCAGCTGAATCGCTGGCTCGCGCTGGCGCCAGCGTACCAGCCGGTGCAGCAGGACGGTTGAGTCCAGGCCGCCGCTGAAGGCCAGCAGAAACTGACGATGTGGTCGAAGCGATGAGGCAATATCCGGCGTCATGATCGTGCTTACGCAGCTAAGAAGAGATAGCCCGGCACGTTACGCGCCAGGGCTGGTTCTGGCAAGTATTACTGTTGGTAAATCTCCAGCGGCAGGCCGTCGGGATCGTTGAAGAAGGTGAAACGCTTATCGGTAAACGGATCGATGCGGATAGCTTCACAGGCGACGCCATGCGCCTGCAAATGCGCAACCGCGGCATCAATATCGTCGACGCTAAACGCCAGGTGGCGCAGACCACAGGCTTCCGGACGGCTTGGGCGCGCAGGAGGGAACGGGAACGAAAACAGCTCGATAACGTACTCGCCGTTCAGCGCCAGGTCGCCCTTCCACGAATCACGCTCGGCGCGGTAGAACTCGCTCTGCAGCGTAAACCCGAGGATGTCGCAATAGAACGCTTTGCTCTTCGCGTAGTCTGTCGCGATGATGGCAATATGGTGAACTCGTTTTAAACCCAGCATGGTTGTTCTCCTCCTGTTGAAGCCCAACACGTTACTCGCGCCGCCCGCCGCCGCACAAGCCCCTAATTATTTTTTAAGACTCGTACACGGTAGACGCCGTCTTCATCGCGTTTGGCCCCGTGGATGTCGGTTTCAAAACCTGGATAGTGGCGACCGATCGAGCAGAGCATCAACAGGAAATCGAGCACCGCGCGGCTCTCTTCGGTGATCATCTCCCCCGGCATCAGCAGCGGCACGCCAGGCGGATACGGCAGGATCATGTTTGCCGAAATACGCCCCACCAGATTCTCCAGTTCGATGGTTTCGACTTCGCCCTTAATCTGCCGCTGCCAGGCCTGATGCGGGGTCATTTTCATCTCCGGCAGCACGTCAAAGGCCCGCAGCATCAGCTGTGAGAGCTGATGCTGACGGATCAGACGGTGGATCCCCTGCGCCAGATCCTGGATGCGCATATTGCGGTAAAAGTCCGGATCCTCGGCATAGAGATCCGGCAACATATTTTTCACCCGCAGGTTGAGATCGTAGGCGCGTTTAAACTCGGTCAGACCGCGTAGCAGGCCCATCGCCCGGGTTTTATCGATACCGATACTGAACAAGAACAGCAGATTGTAAGGCCCGGTTTTCTCCACCACCACGCCGCGCTCATCGAGGAATTTGGCCACCAGCGCGGCCGGGATCCCCTCTTCCGCCATATTGCCCTGCTCGTCCATACCCGGCGTGAGAATGGTGACTTTGACCGGGTCGAGGAACATATGGTCGGCATCGGCATCCTGGAATCCGTGCCACGCTTCTCCAGGGGAAACCGGCCAGCACTGCGCTTCTTCAACCTCTTCTGGTTGCCAGATATCAAAGAACCAGCCGTCTGCCTCTTCACGCAAGCGCTGCACCTCCTTACGGAAATGTAGCGCGCGTTCGATAGAGCGCTGAATCAGGCGTTTTCCGGAGTTGCCGCGCAGCATCGCCGCCGCAGTTTCTATCGAGGCGACGATCGGATAGCTCGGTGAGGTAGAGGTATGCATCATAAAGGCTTCATTGAAGGTATCTTCATCGTAGCTGCCTTTAATATGGATCAACGAAGCCTGCGACAACGCCGCCAGCATTTTATGCGTCGACTGGGTTTCGAAGATCACTTTCCCCGGTACGCGATCGCCGCTCATGCCGCTTTTCCCCTGATAAATCGGGTGGAAGTGGGTATAAGGCACCCAGGCGGAATCGAAGTGGATCGACGGCACGTCAAGGGTCTGTTTAATCCAGGTGGTGTTATACAACAGCCCGTCATAGGTGGAATTGGTGATCACCGCATGCACCGGCCACTGCGCGCCACAAGTTGTCTCTACTTTGTGCTGGACGCTATCGCGGGTAAATTCCCGTTTCGGAATGCCGCCGAGGATCCCCAGCGCGTTACGCGTCGGTTTTAACCACAGCGGCACGATATCGCTCATCATCAGCAGATGCGCCAGCGATTTATGGCAGTTACGGTCGATCAGCAACGTACTGCCAGCGGGCGCCGAATACATGCCGACAATTTTATTCGACGTCGAGGTGCCGTTGGTCACCATGTAGCTCTGCTCGGCGCCAAAGGCGCGAGCGATATACTCTTCCGCTTCCAGATGCGGGCCGGTATGGTCCAGCAGCGACCCCAGTTCGGTAACAGAGATAGAAACATCGGCTTTCAGCGTATTACCGCCGAAGAAATCATAAAACAGGCAGCCGACCGGGCTTTTCTGATAGGCGGTTCCCGCCATGTGTCCGGGTGTACAAAAGGTATATTTTCCCTCCTGCACATAGTTAAATAACGCTTTGGTAAATGGCGGCGTGATGTTGTCCAGATACTCGTTGGTATACTGACGAATACGAGTAGCGATATCTTCCGCCAGCCCCAGCGCATATTCAAAGAACCATAGCGCCATGCGCAGGTCCTGGCTGCTGACGTCCATCGTCGAGTGCGTATTGATAAAAGCATACAGTGGGAGATATTCATTCAGGCGATTGATATCGCTGCATAAATCAACGCTGTACTCGTCCCAGTCGAAGATCACGCCGCAGATACGCGGGTTGTGCTCGATAAACTGCAGCAGGTCGGCGCTGTTTTGCGGCCAGATAGTCTGGAATCCTTGCTTCTGCAGAGCGGCTTCCAGCTCTTTGATCGGTTCGTCTTTATGGTAGACGCCGTGGGGCCCCATGATGGCGATGATATTCACGCTTTCCTCCTGGATTTACCTAAGGTAAGCATAATATCAATCGCGCCAGTGCTTAGCACTGGCGGATTTATCTTAGTCCTGAGTCATAGCAAAGCGATGATTACAGCGCTTTCCAGGCATCACCCCAGGCCAGACCTGCGCCCGGTTCGTAGTAGGTTGGCGCCACGTTGCACCATGCCCCTTCCGGCAGCGGTTTACACTGGAAAAGCGCGCCGTGGTTATTGACGATGTCACCTGGTTTCCAGCTCTGGCTGGCGCTCCATGCCGGATAGCTGATAGCGCCGCTATCGCCTGCCGGCTCATCCTTCGCGTCATCCGCCGCCGCCTTCGCCTTCACATTCAGAGTATAGGTGGCCGTGCTGGATAAGCTGCCATCGCTAACGGTCAGGCTAACGACATACTGGGCATCTTTGTCGCTCTGCGGAGCGCTAAAATTGATCACCGCCTTATCCGCGCCACTTAACGTCTGGCCATCCTGCGACATCCAGCTATAGCTCAGCTTATCGCCGTTGGCATCGGTAGAGGCTTCCGCGCTCAGCGACACCAGGCTACCGGCTTCGACTGCGCCGACCGGGCCGGCAATACGCGCCACCGGCGCGACGTTTACCTGTGGAGCAGGCGTAACGTCATCCGTCTTATCAGACGCGCCATCGCTACCCGCATCATCAACCACGGTTACGTTGAAGTAGTGCTGCACGCATTTGCTGTAATCCCCCTCTTTAAACGCGCTGTACGGCGTCTGATAGCTCACCAGCTGGCAGGCATTGGTTTTACCGTCCGCGGTGTTCGGATCCCATCCCCAATCCTGTTCCCAGTAGATTGGCAGCGCGCCGGCTCCGCCTTCATCAAACTGCTTCATGTTCTTACAGCCCAGCACTTCATCATCGGCAATAGGTACTTTGAGGTAGTTGGCGAACTCTTTGTAATAGGCAATACGGTTAAGCGATTGGGCGTTTTCCGTAGCGCCGCCGCACTCGACGCCGCCGTTGATGATCTGGATGCTCACGCCAAACCCTGGCACCAGGCCATTGCTCTTATCGCGATCGTTGGGCTGCCAGGTACCGTCGATAACGTGCAGCATGGAAGGTTTCGGCGGCTGCGGATAGACAAAGAAGAACACGGCGCTGGCGAGGTTCATCCATGAATCGGCCACCAACTGTGGTTTATCCAACAGCGGGCGAACGTCGCCATACATCGCCTCTGAGAACGGGCCGTAGTTGTAGTTATAGGAGAGCTGTTTAGCGCCGCGGCCAAAATAGCTGAGGAAATCGCCATCGGCATCTTTACCGCAAGGCCAGGTCTGCCCCTGCCAGACATCCGGGTTACATTCGCCGTTATAGCCGCCCTTTTGACCTTCGGTCCAGCCGACTTCGCGCAGATAGACCAGCGCCTGGCGCCATTCCGGAATATCGCGCCAGCTTTCGTGGCCGCCGGTTTCCTGAGCAAAGTGGGCAAACATCGTCGCCAGCGATTTACGGCAGATAGCATCGCTATCGCGACCATCGGTATAGGTACCGCATACCGCCGGGAATTTACCGATCGCCTTCAGGAAATTGCTGTAGGTATATTCCGGCGCGCGCATCGGGAACAGATAATCCCAATCCTGCTCGCTAAGCATGCCTTCAACGCGCTTAACGTTCTCCGGATTCGCCGCCCTACCGGGTTCAATCTGCTCCACCACGGCATTATCGAGGGTGCGAATAGAGGATTTAACCGCTTCCATCAGCGGAAAGTCGGTTAGCGCTTTTTCTTTTGCCGCCAGTTCGCTGGCGGTCATGGTGGTTGTTTCAGTGGCGCTGAGCAGCGGCGCCGCCTGTGCGGCCCCCAGACTTAACAAGATCCCTGCGGCCACGGCGCTTAAGGCGACGGTTTTATGAATTGCCATAATATTATTCTCCTTTTCCTTATGAACGGTCTGCCCAGGCGTTGTCCCCGGCAGTGAGCGCAGTGTCACGGGAAAAAGACATCATCGGCTAATCACATCACCTCATTGACGTATCATCTTACCTCAGTGAAAAAATGATAAAAAAAGGGCCGGAAATCCGGCCCCTTAGAGAATTGTGATGCGCTGATAAATCAGGCGTAGCCGTAGCTCATCAGACGCTGATAGCGGCGATTACGCAGCTCTTCTTCGCTGAGAGTATCCAGGTCAGCCAGGTCGGCCAACAGCTGTGCCTTCAGGCTCGCCGCCATCGCTTCAGGGTTACGATGAGCGCCGCCCAGCGGTTCTGGAACGATGGAATCAATAAGCTTCAGCTCTTTGAGGCGTGGCGCGATGATACCCATCGCTTCCGCGGCCAGCGGCGCTTTATCCGCGCTTTTCCACAGAATGGACGCACAGCCTTCCGGCGAGATAACTGAATAGGTGCTGTACTGCAGCATGTTGACTTTATCACCTACGCCGATCGCCAGCGCGCCGCCGGAGCCACCTTCGCCAATCACGGTGCAGATAACCGGCACGCTCAGACGCGACATTTCACGCAGGTTGCGGGCAATCGCTTCCGACTGGCCGCGCTCTTCCGCGCCAACGCCCGGATAGGCGCCAGGGGTGTCGATGAAGGTAATGATCGGCATTTTGAAACGCTCAGCCATTTCCATCAGCCGCAGCGCTTTGCGGTAGCCTTCCGGCGCCGGCATACCAAAGTTACGACGGATCTTCTCTTTGGTTTCACGGCCTTTCTGATGACCGATGATCATCACCGGGCGACCATCAAGACGCGCAATACCGCCGACGATAGCTTTATCGTCAGCATAGGCGCGATCGCCTGCCAGCTCGTCAAATTCGTCGAAAGCCAGGCGGACATAATCCAGGGTATAGGGACGACGTGGATGACGCGCCAGCTGGGCTACCTGCCATGCGCCAAGATCGGCGAAGATTTTGCGCGTCAACTCTACGCTTTTTTCGCGCAGACGATGCACTTCTTCATCGATGTTAATATCCAGTTTCTCATCCTGACGGCTTACAGCAGTCAGGGAATCGATTTTCGCTTCCAGCTCTGCGATAGGCTGTTCAAAATCTAGGAAATTCAGACTCATAGTATTCCTGTATTAGTCAAACTCCAGTTCCACCTGCTCCGAGCC
>OIFK01000655.1_pt1 | contig 11477 bp, 10 predicted proteins | sample 1582071 | NCBI WGS metagenome assembly OIFK01 (sample SAMN07501052, study PRJEB24779) | human gut metagenome | isolation source: stool | host: human infant | place: USA: Pittsburgh, PA | reverse complement strand
TGCGGGATAACGGTTTAGCCAAACCTTTTTCACTGCATCACCTCTGAAATAGTTATTCGTCGTCATCACAGCCCCTGATCAACAAACATTTTGTTAACATTATATTAACTCAGCGTACCAGTTTATTAATTAGGCGTTTTTCAGGTTGCGAAGCGCGTCACTATTTATTTTTCTTATGAGACTTAAAAACACGAAACAGCGGGCTAGCCGCTGTTTCTATTCCATTATAAAAACAACAAAATCATTCCGTTACGACATTTCTGACCTCAGCCGGGCCCGGGTTATACCAACCCCAGCCGCCGTATCCGTAGCCCCAGGGGCGAGGGCCGAGCATCCACGGATCGATGGGCTGTGGCGGCATCACCACCTGCTGCACCACGTTCCAGCGCTTATAGCCGGTGGCGTTCATCAACATGAATTTATACGGCGTTGCGCCAACTTTACCGTCGACAACGCCGCTAATCGGCCCAACCACGGTGACCAACTGGCCACGGAAATCGACCGGATCGAGGAAACCGCTCACGTCGGCGAGGATACGGCCGCGCGAAGGTTCGCCCAGTTCCGGTCGCGCGCCGCTATCCAGCGGTACGGTGGCAATCTCTAAGCGGGTTTTCCCCTGCTGGTTCTGCACGTTGACAACCTTACCGCCAAAACGCGCTTCCTGGCCGATATACAGCTGCGGCGCGTTCATCACCCGCACTAAATCCTGCTGCGGCGTAGGGCTGGTGCCTTTAATAGCATCCGGCACCGATACGCAGCCGCTTAGCGCAACGGCAACCGCCGCGGCTAACAGCCAACGAACGCCCTGTTTTTGACCCGCCATAATGCGACTCCTTCTCTCAGTCTTCTCTCTACTGAGATTCACTCGCGGCCAGGAAGTTTCTTCCACGCCACTTCGTTTCGCAAATAAACGGGTTCCGCATGCTCAACGGCCACGGTTTTTCCCGCCGCCAGCAGCTGAATGGCCAGCGGCAGCATATCTTCTGCCGCCGGCAGTTCGACCTCGCCGCTGCTCAAGGTCAGCCCGCTCTCTTTCGCCAGATCCGGCCACGCCTGCCAGCCGGTGCCGACGGTAGCCCATTCGCCGGAAAGCCGCGCCAGGCGGTCGGCAACCGCAGCCGGTTTGAGGACCGCTTCTGTTTCTTCACCGTGCCAGACGCCATCTTCGTCGCGCTGATACTCGGCCCAGTAGACCTCGCCCATACGCGCGTCAATGGCCGCCAGCACACGAGTAGCGCCGGTTTTGCGCCACGCGCCCTGGGCCATCGTCGCCAGCGTAGAGACGCCGATCATTGGCAACTCAGCGCCCAGCGCCAGTCCTTGCGCAATACCGATACCAATACGTACGCCGGTAAAGCTGCCCGGACCGCGGCCAAAGGCCAGCGCGTCCAGTTCATTCAGCGTAGTGCCGCTTTCAGTGAGGACCTCCTGCACCAGAGGCAGGATACGTTGGGTGTGTTCGCGAGGACAAATTTCAAAATGGGCGCTCTGGGCGCCATCATTCCACAGCGCCGCGGAGCACGCCTCCGTGGCGGTATCGATAGCCAAAATTCGCATGGGTGGTCACGCTCTCGTTACATATTCCAGGCTTTAGGGCGGTAAATTCATCGACTGACGGACTCACCGCCGCCGCACCGCCCGAAATCCATTGGGGATAGCTGATTTACAAAATGGCGCGCAGCTTACCACATTTTGCGACGGATTACCTTGCCGGCGGTACAGCGAGAAAGCGCACTGCCCGGCGGATATCGCGGGTACGCGGCGCGGGTGGCAGGCTGGCCAGGAACACGGCGCCGTAAGGACGCATCACCAGCCGGTTGTCACAGATAACCAGAACGCCGCGATCGTCAATATCGCGGATCAGGCGCCCGACGCCCTGTTTGAGGGTAATGACGGCATCCGGCAACTGCACTTCATCGAACGGGTCGCCGCCACGCAGTCGACAGTCTTCCATTCGCGCTTTGAGCAGCGGATCGTCCGGTGAGGTAAAGGGCAGCTTATCGATAATCACCAGCGACAGCGCGTCGCCGCGCACGTCGACCCCTTCCCAGAAGCTACTGGTCGCCACTAATAGGGCATTGCCGGCACTAACAAACTGCTGCAGCAGTTGACCTTTACTGGTCTCCCCTTGCAGCAGTACCGGCAGCGTCATGGTAGCGCGGAACTGCTCCGCCAGATCGCGCATCATGGCGTGCGAAGTACACAGCATAAAGCAGCGGCCGTCGTTAGCTTCGATCAGCGGTTTCAGCATTGCCGCCAGATGGCGCGCCGCGCCGGGCTGGTTTGGCAGCGGTAAATTGCGCGGTACGCAGAGCAGCGCCTGATGTTGATAATCAAACGGGCTTGGCAGCAACAGCGTCTGCGCGTCATCGATGCCGAGGCGGGCGGTAAAGTGGTGGAGATCGTCATTAACCGACAGCGTCGCCGAGGTAAAGATCCAGCTTCCTGACTTTTGCGCCATCACCTCTTTAAACTTCTCCGCGACGGTCAACGGCGTCAGGGCGAGGGTAAAATGCCGCGAGGTGCATTCATACCAGTAGCTATAGCCCGGCTGATTAATCTCTTTAAGCCGCTTCAGGCGGCCACGGTAGAGCGTCGCGCGCTCAAAGGCGGCGTCGAGCAGCGCCGAGCGGCCAAGCGAGAGTTTGGCGACGTCATAACACAGTTCAAGCGCGTCATCGAGCAGCAGCAGCGCGCGCTGAATGTGGCTATCCGCCAGCAGTTCGCGCAGGTTGCCGCGATAGCCCGGATCGCCCAACTGCAGACGGAAATCCTGCGCGCTTTGCGCCAGACGATCGGCGCATTTTTGCAGCTGTTGGGTATCTTTCAGTTCGGTACGGTAGGCAATGGTGATGTCTTTGGCCAAATCCAGTAGCTGGCGGCTGGAGAGCGACTGGCCAAAATACTGGCTGGCGATATCCGGCAGCTGATGGGCTTCATCGAAGATCATCACTTCCGCTTCGGGGATCAGTTCGGCAAAGCCGCTCTCTTTCACCACCATATCGGCCAGGAACAGGTGATGGTTGACCACCACCACGTCAGCATCCATCGCCTTCTTACGCGCTTTCACCACAAAGCAATCTTTATATAACGGGCAGTCGCTGCCGAGACAGTTATCGTTGGTGCTGGTGACCAGCGGCCAGGCCTGAGAATCTTCGGCGACGCTGGCGCAGGTGCTGATATCGCCATCCTGCGTCTGATTAGACCAGGAGCGCAGAAGAATTACGTCACTTAACGTTTGTACCGGCAGATCGCCGCCCGCCAGCGCCTGCTGTTCAAGGCGTTCAAGGCACAGGTAGTTTGAGCGCCCCTTTAACAGCGCCAGTTTGCCGGTGAATTTAAGTGCTTTAGCGACGGTCGGCAGGTCGCGGCTGTAGAGCTGATCCTGCAGCGCTTTCGAACCCGTGGAGATGATCACCTTTTTCTTCGCGCGCAGCGCGGGCGCCAGATAGGCGTAGGTTTTACCGGTGCCAGTCCCTGCTTCCACCACCAGCGGCCGGGAGGCGTCAATGGCTTCACTCACCGCTATCGCCATCTGGCGCTGCGGTTCGCGCGGCTTAAATCCCGGTATCGCCATGGCCAGCTGGCCGTCTGCTGCAAAATCGTCGATCACGTTGCCCCCTGGTTATTTGGACAGTGATTATGTCAGGGAGGACGGCGTTTCGCCAGCCCGGGTAGTGACGCGGGCGGAACATTGTGGCAGTCTTGCCGCAGCCAAATGGATAGAACAAAGAGGAAAGATAAATGACAATTACGCGTATTGATGCCGAAGCCCGCTGGTCTGATGTGGTGATTCACAACCAGACCATCTACTACACCGGGGTGCCGGAAAATCTCGACGCCGACGCGTTTGAGCAGACTGCCAACACCCTGGCGCAAATTGACGCGGTGCTGGAAAAACAGGGCAGCAATAAGTCACGTATTCTTGATGCCACCATTTTCCTCGCCAATAAAGATGATTTTGCGGCGATGAATAAAGCCTGGGACGCCTGGGTAGTCGCCGGTCACGCGCCGGTGCGCTGCACCGTACAGGCGACCCTGATGAAGCCGCAGTATAAAGTTGAGATTAAAATCATCGCCGCGGCGTAATTACTCGTCTTCGTCGTCATCTTCGAAGCGCGCTACGATCCGGTCACCGGTGTGCGTGGCGCGCAGTTCATCGGCCACCAGGGCGATTGCCTGGCCGCTGCTCATTCCCTGCGCCATCAATTCCTGAATACGTTCGACCGCTTTTTGCTGTTGCTCATGGCTCAGCGAAGGTAAACCTGCAAACATCACTCACTCCTGCTACATTGTGGGGCGTAATTATTTCACGCCGTCCGCCATTTCGCCAGTGGGCGGCACATTAGGATCGAGGTTAATGTTGTCCCCCGCTATTATCACCCTGCCCTGGCGCCCGGATGCCGCCGAACACTATTTCGCGCCGTTAAGCGCCACGCCGTGGGCGATGCTGCTGCACTCCGGCTTCGCCGACCATCCGTATAGCCGTTTCGATATTATCGTCGCCGAACCGCGCGCGACGTTGGTTACCCGCGGCGAGCAAACCTGGGTCAACGATGGTGAAGGCAAATTTGTCTCGCAGGACGATCCGCTGCAGCTGCTGCAACAGCAGTTAGATCGCTGTCAGTTAACCCCGCAGGCCGATGATAACCTGCCGTTTCTCGGCGGCGCGCTGGGGCTATTCGGCTACGATCTTGGCCGCCGCTTTGAACGTCTTCCGACGCAAGCGCAGGCTGATATTGCCATGCCGGAGATGGCGGTAGGCATTTATGACTGGGCGCTGATCGTCGATCATCAACGCCAGCAGGTGTCGCTGCTGAGCTATGACGATCCGCAACGGCGCCTGCAGTGGCTGGAATCGCAAACACGCCAGCCGGCTGAACCTTTCTCCCTGACCTCCTGCTGGCAGTCGAATATGAGCCGCCAGCAGTACGGCGAAAAATTCCGCCAGGTACAGGCGTACCTGCGCAGCGGCGACTGTTATCAGGTCAACCTGGCGCAGCGTTTTCAGGCCCGCTACCGCGGCGATGAATGGCAGGCATTTCGTAAGCTTAATGCCGCCAACCGCGCGCCGTTCAGCGCCTTTATTCGCCTGCCGGAAGGGGCGATTTTAAGCCTGTCTCCGGAGCGTTTTATTCAACTGCATCAGGGTGACATCCAGACGCGCCCCATTAAAGGCACGCTGCCGCGACTCGATTCCCCGCAGGAAGACGCACGCCAGGCGGCAACGCTTGCCCACTCGCCGAAAGACCGCGCCGAAAATTTAATGATTGTCGATCTGATGCGCAATGATATCGGCCGCGTCGCCGTGCCGGGCAGCGTTCGCGTACCGGAACTGTTTGTGGTCGAACCGTTCCCGGCGGTGCATCACCTGGTGAGCACCATCACCGCACGATTGCCTGCTACGCTTGATGCCAGCGATCTGCTGCGCGTGGCCTTCCCTGGCGGCTCCATTACCGGAGCGCCGAAAGTTCGCGCCATGGAGATTATCGATGAACTGGAACCGCAGCGACGCAACGCATGGTGCGGCAGCATTGGTTATCTCAGCCTGTGCGGCAATATGGATACCAGCATTACTATTCGTACGATCACCGCCTGGCAGGGCCAACTGTACTGCTCCGCGGGCGGCGGTATCGTGGCGGACAGCGAAGAAGCCGCGGAATATCAGGAAACTTTTGATAAAGTTAACCGTATCCTGCATCAACTGGAGAGCTAGAACATGGCGGCTAACGCCCTCGATCTGGACGACTTTCTATCCCGTTTTCAACTGCTGCGCCCGCAGCCCTCGCCGCAGTCGCTGAACCAGCGCCAGGCGGCGGTACTGGTGCCGATTGTCCGTCGGCCGCAGCCGGGACTGTTGCTGACCCAGCGTTCGCCGCTGCTGCGCAAGCACGCGGGCCAGGTCGCCTTCCCCGGCGGCGCAGTAGATAACACCGACGCTACATTGATTGCCGCCGCGCTGCGCGAGGCGCAGGAAGAAGTGGCGATCCCGCCGGAAGCCGTTGAAGTGATCGGCGTGCTGCCGCCTGTCGACAGCGTCACCGGCTTTCAGGTGACGCCGGTTGTTGGCATAATCCCCCCGGACCTGCACTATCATGCCAGTCAGGACGAGGTGTCTGCGGTGTTTGAAATGCCGCTGGAAGAGGCGTTGCGCCTGGGTCGTTACCACCCGCTGGACATCCATCGGCGCGGTAATTCACATCGCGTCTGGCTATCGTGGTACCAACATTATTTTGTCTGGGGAATGACCGCCGGCATTATTCGCGAGCTGGCGCTGCAAATCGGCACTCGCCCTTAGCTATAATAAGTAATGAGAAGCCGCTCTCACTATTAGTAAAACCAAGGTTATCCATTAGTTTAATTCATGTGAATAGTTAAGCTGACAACCCGGTTCCCTCTTACACTATGCGCAGTTATTACATCGTTACCGCAACCGCGGTAACCCTGTCAGGAGTGTTATCGTGATTAGTATATTCGACATGTTCAAGGTGGGGATTGGTCCCTCATCTTCCCATACTGTAGGGCCGATGAAGGCCGGTAAACAGTTCGTCGATGACCTGGTCGAAAAGGGATTGCTTAATGAAGTGACGCGCGTCGCCGTTGACGTCTATGGGTCGCTTTCATTAACCGGCAAAGGCCACCATACGGACATCGCCATTATCATGGGACTGGCGGGCAATCTGCCTGCGACGGTCGATATTGACGCGATCCCGGCATTTATCCGCGACGTAGAAACCCGCGGCCGTCTGCTGCTGGCAAACGGGCAACACGAAGTCGACTTCCCGGCGGATGACGGCATGCGTTTTCGTAGCGACAACCTGCCGCTGCACGAAAACGGCATGACTATCCATGCGTGGGCCGGCGAGAAAGAAATCTTCAGCAAGACTTACTATTCAATCGGCGGCGGTTTTATCGTCGACGAAGAGCATTTCGGCAAAGAAGACGCGAGCGAACTGCAGGTTCCGTATCCGTTTAAATCGGCACAGGAAATGCTGGGCTACTGCAAAGAAACCGGTCTGTCGCTCTCCGGCATGGTGATGCAAAACGAACTGGCGCTGCACAGCAAGCAAGAGATCGAGGCCTATTTTGAAAACGTCTGGCAAACCATGCGCGCCTGTATCGATCGCGGCATGAACACCGAAGGTGTGCTGCCGGGGCCGCTGCGCGTGCCGCGTCGCGCTTCGGCGCTGCGTCGTCTGCTGGTCGCCAGCGATAAGCTGTCTAACGACCCGATGAATGTTGTCGACTGGGTGAACATGTTCGCGCTGGCGGTCAACGAAGAGAACGCCGCCGGCGGCCGCGTTGTTACCGCGCCGACCAACGGCGCCTGTGGTATCGTTCCGGCAGTGCTCGCCTACTACGATCACTTTATCGAGTCCGTCAGCCCGGAGATCTATATTCGCTACTTTATGGCGTCCGGCGCGATTGGCGCGCTGTACAAGATGAACGCGTCCATTTCCGGCGCGGAAGTCGGCTGTCAGGGCGAAGTCGGCGTCGCCTGTTCAATGGCAGCGGCGGGTCTGGCTGAACTGCTTGGCGCCAGCCCGGAGCAGGTTTGCGTGGCGGCGGAAATCGGCATGGAACATAACCTCGGCCTGACCTGCGACCCGGTCGCCGGCCAGGTTCAGGTGCCGTGCATCGAGCGAAACGCTATCGCCTCCGTGAAGGCGATTAACGCCGCGCGTATGGCGATGCGCCGCACCAGCGAACCGCGCGTCTCTCTCGATAAAGTTATCGAGACCATGTACGAAACGGGTAAAGACATGAACGCCAAATATCGCGAAACTTCTCGCGGCGGCCTGGCGATCAAAGTCCAGTGTGACTAAACCACGTCTGTGAAATGCGCCCTTTCCGGGCGCATTTTTCTTTTTCTCCCACCAACTTATCTTACCCACTACACTTGCTTTAAGCCGGCTGTTACTCTTATTCCTCTATTTAGCCGACAGGGCGCCGCGCATGCAAAATGCACAGAAGGTCATTTCGACATACCGCCGCAAGCGCATTCTTGTGTGCCTGGCCGTTGCATTTCTGACGCTTGCCGTCACCCTGACAATCCGATTTATTTCACAGCGTAGCCAAAATCAACAGCGCATCCAGACGGTGACCCGCAATATGGTGATCGCGATGGACAATATCCTGCAACCGCTGGCGGCAAAACACGCTACCCTGCTGAGTATGGTGGGCAAACCCTGTCAGGATGTGCATCTTGAGTTGCGTAAAACCGCGGCCACACTGCAGACCGTACGCTCAATCATCCTTGTTCAATCCGGGATGGCCTACTGCTCCAGTATTTTTGGCCCACGCCATGTGGCCATTCATCAGCTGCAGCCAACGTTGCCGGCAGTCAACCCGCTGCTGGCCTTTTCAACAGATAACTCGCTGCTCAAAGGCACACCGGTACTGATTCAGTGGTATCCCTCCTCCGTAAGCGGTGCCGACGGCGCGTTGTTAATTATCAATATTGAGCTGCTTGGCGAATTGATTCTAAAAGAAAAATCATCGTTGATAAGCGACATCAGCCTCACGGTAGGCAACAAGAGTTTTCTCAGCGATGTTGGCGTCGTTGCAAGCGATCGGTTGCCGGGTCTGCCGATAATTTACCGGCAAAGCTCCAGCCAGTTTCCCTTTACCATCAACATCAGCGGCCCGGGAGCCTCCGCGGTAGCCTTAGAAGAGCTACCCGCCGAATTACCGCTGGCGCTGATGTTCAGCCTGTTGATGACCGGTATCGCCTGGTTGACGACCGCAGGACGAATGACTTTCTCGCGCGAAATAACCCTGGGTATCGCCGCCCACGAGTTCGAGGTATGGTGCCAGCCGCTGCAGGATTTACGTACTCAGGAGTGTTGTGGCGTAGAAATTTTGCTGCGCTGGAACAATCCGCGCCGCGGAAATATCTCGCCGGATGTATTTATCCCGATTGCTGAAGGCTACAACCTGATAGTCCCCCTGACCCGCTACGTCATCGCTGAAACCGCCCGCCGGCTGCATTATTTCCCGCAGGATGCCAATTTTCATATTGGTATTAACGTGGCGGCGCGTCATTTCAGCAACGGCGAGCTGCTGCGCGATCTGCACACCTATTGGTTCAGCGCTAATCCGGTACAGCAGCTGGTGGTCGAGCTGACCGAACGCGATGTCCTGCGTGAAGGCGATCATCACATGGCAGAGCACCTGCATTTTAAAGGCGTCCAGCTGGCTATTGATGACTTTGGCACCGGTAACAGTTCGCTATCCTGGCTGGAAAAACTTCGCCCGGATGTACTGAAAATTGATAAATCTTATACCGGCGCCATTGGCATTGATGGGGTCAACGCGACGGTGACCGATATGATTATCGCCCTGGCGCACCGGCTCAAAATCGTCACCATTGCCGAAGGCGTCGAAACTCAGGAACAGAAGATTTACATGCGTAGCCACGGCGTGGATTTACTACAGGGATATTATTATGCCCGCCCGTTGCCGGTGGAGGATTTTCCGCGCTGGCTGGCGGAAGAGAAGCACCGTCTGGCGGCGACTGGGGGTAAAAAACAACCCGCCGGGCAAGTTTAGCCCGGCGGGTTCGGCATTACTCTTCTTCGTCGTTATCGTGGACGGTTTTAATGACCCGTACCAGATCGACGCGATAATCATTGGCTTCAACGATGGTGAACTGCAGCGGCGGCAGTTCGACAACATCGCCTATCCGCGGGATATGACCGTTCGCGGAGATAACCAGCCCGGCAACGGTCGCGATATCATCGTCTTCGTTGACCAGGTCGTCCAGCCCCAGCGCCTGCTGCAGCGCATGAAGGTCGGTTGAACCTTTGATTAGCCAACCTTCGCCATCCTGCACAATTTCCGGCGTTTCGTCGGCGTCCGGGAACTCACCAGCGATGGCTTCCAGGACGTCCAGCGGCGTCACCAGACCCTGCACCACGCCAAATTCGTTGGTGACGATGACAAAACTGCCGCGCGCCCGGCGCAGCACGCCCAGCAGATTGATCGGATCCAGCGTTTCCGGCACCACAATCGCCGGGGAAGCGGATGCCATCGCGGCAACGTTCTCGCCCGCCTCCAGCGCCACCAGCATCTCTTTGGCGCGTACAATACCGATGATTTCATCAAGTTCACCGCGGCAAACCGGGAACATGCTGTGCGGGGAAGAAAGCAGCTGGCGACGAATTTCGTCTTCGCTCTGCTCAGCATCCACCCAGCTAATTTCGCCTCGCGGAGTCATGATACTGCGCAATGAGCGTTGCGCCAGGGTCAGTACGCCGTTAATCATATAGCGTTCTTCTTCAGCAAACGCCCCTTCCGGCACCGGCACTGCCGCCGGGCTATCGCTATCGTGCGCCACGGTCGCCTGTTTGCGACCGCCCATCAAGCGCAGAATCGCATCAGCGGTACGCGCGCGCAGCGGCAACGTCGACTGGTGGCGGATAAAGTTACGCCGCGCCACCTGGTTAAAGAACTCAATGGTAATCGAGAAGCCAATCGCCGCGTACAGGTAGCCCTTCGGAATATGGAAGCCAAAGCCTTCTGCCACCAGACTCAGACCGATCATCAGCAGGAAGCTCAGACACAGCACGACAACCGTCGGATGTTGGTTCACGAAGCGGGTTAACGGCTTCGAGGCCAGCAGCATCAGGATCATCGCGATCACGACCGCAGCCATCATCACCGGCAAATGGTTCACCATGCCGACGGCGGTAATCACCGCATCAAGCGAGAAGACGGCATCCAGCACCACAATTTGTAGCACGACGACCCAGAAGCTGGCATAGCCTTTGCCGTGACCGGCATCATGCTGGCGGTTTTCCAGTCGTTCATGAAGCTCTGTCGTCGCCTTGAATAGCAGGAAGATACCGCCGACCAGCATGATCAGATCGCGTCCGGAGAACGAAAAATCGCCTATGCTTATCAAAGGCTTGGTCAACGTGACCATCCACGAGATAACCGAGAGCAGCCCCAGGCGCATAATCAGCGCCAGCGACAGGCCGATGATACGTGCTTTATCACGCTGTTTTGGCGGCAGTTTATCGGCAAGGATGGCGATAAAGACCAGGTTATCGATACCCAGAACAATTTCGAGGACTACCAGCGTCAGCAGGCCAGCCCAGATGGTGGGATCCATTAAGAATTCCATGAGCGGCTCCTGTTAACGACAGCGGTAGTCATCGCGATGTCATGCACCGGCGAAACAATGGTTGCTGGTAAAAAAGCGTGTGTGGTTGAGGCGGCAGACGAGTGCCTGAGGGTGAAAAGACGTCGATGACGGTCCATACTGCGGGCTATGCCCTATACTCCTGAGTAATTAAACGGAAGCTAAACATAGCAAAATATAGCGCAGAATTGGCAAAAATTTACCTGTCTTTGCAATAGCTAAGGCTATTTTTTGCGCTGCGAAATTATTGATTATTGAAGCGTAATTTACGGAGCTCCATCACATTAATTATTTTTTCACTATCTAAAATAATTCCCGGTAGTAATTAATT
>OIFK01000643.1_pt1 | contig 11765 bp, 12 predicted proteins | sample 1582071 | NCBI WGS metagenome assembly OIFK01 (sample SAMN07501052, study PRJEB24779) | human gut metagenome | isolation source: stool | host: human infant | place: USA: Pittsburgh, PA | reverse complement strand
AAGCCGCAGACCTGATCGTTAAAGGCATGGAAGGCGCCATCGCCCCCAAGACCGTGACCTATGACTTCGAGCGTCTGATGGAAGGCGCGAAACTGCTGAAATGCTCTGAGTTCGGCGACGCTATCATCAAAAACATGTAATCCATTTTTCTGGATTAATGCGAAACGGGAGCCTAAGGGTTCCCGTTTTTATTTGTTGTGTACCGGGTTATCCATAATTAAATAACAGTGAGCTATTCATGCCCGCTGCCGCTTGCTACGGTAAATCATCCATTGGCTGTATTTATTGCCATATTTTGCCTGGTTTTTTCAGGTTATTATTATTAGAGGTGATATTATGAAAAAGATTATTCTGACCCTGGTATTAGCATCAGCAAGTATTTCTGCCTTCGCGGGTTACCATCCGGTCGCAAGGACCGCAGCTGTAGCCTCAGCCGATCATCCGGTGGCGGTCGCGGCGGCAACCAGCGATAACGGCAACCATCCGGTGGCGCGTACTACGGCTGTCGCCACAGCGGATCATCCGGTGGCGGTGGCGGCGGCAACCAGCGATAACGGTCGCCATCCTGTAGCGCGTACCACGGTTGTCGCTTCAGCGGATCATCCGGTCGCGGCGGCGGCAGTGACCAGCCATTAATAATCATCTTCCCGGCGCCACGCCGGGATTTTGCCCCCGCCCATCTCAGCGCATCGATTTCCTTTCCTGCTCCGTTTTACGCTATATTGGCGTTATTATCGTAAATTCTCTCTTTATCACAGGTAACATCTGCCATGGCTTTGATCCCCAAAAACTACGCCCGCCTGGAAAGTGGCTATCGCGAGAAGGCGCTTAAAATTTATCCATGGGTATGCGGACGTTGCTCGCGCGAATTTGTCTACTCCAACCTGCGTGAACTGACGGTACATCACATCGATCACGATCATACCAATAACCCGGAAGATGGCAGCAACTGGGAGCTATTGTGCCTCTATTGCCACGATCATGAGCACTCCAAGTACACTGAGGCCGACCAGTACGGTACCAGAGTGGTGGCCGGTGAAGATGCGCAAAAGGATGTCGGTGAAGCCACCTACAATCCTTTTGCCGATTTAAAAGCCATGATGAACAAGAAGAAGTAGTCACGCTTCGTCGTAATTGCACACCGCCTGGCGGTTAATTAACACCCAGGCGCAGGGCTAAAGCCTGCGGGTAGGGATCAAAATAGTTTTGCGTCTGCAGATAGCGATCAGGATACTCGGCCAGGTAATGCTTAAGCAGCGTAAGGGGCGCCAGGATTGGGAGCAGCCCCGCGCGGTAATGCAGTATCACGTCACGCAGCTCGCCGCGCTGGCGGCTATTCAACCGTTCGCGGAAATAGCCCTGAATATGCATCAGCACATTGGTGTGGTTTTTCCTGGAGGCGGTGTTTTTCAGGATCGCCATCAGCTTATCGCGGTAGGCGACGAAAAAGGCATCCAGGTCTTGCCATTGATGCATCGACGCGACGAAAGGGCCAATTTCGCGATAGCCGGCCTGATGATGCGCCAGTAGCTGCAGTTTATAGCGGCTATGAAAATCCATTAACGCCCGACGGGTCAGGCCATTGGCCCGCAGCGTATTCAGTTCATGCAGGGCGAAAAGACGCTCGACAAAATTCTCTCTTAACTGCGGGTCGTGCAGTCGTCCATCCTCTTCTACCGGCAACCACGGATAGGCTTCCATCAACGCGTGGGTAAACAGGCCGGTTCCTTCTTTGCGCCCGCGGTTGCCTTTTTCATCATACAGGCGCACGCGTTCCATGCCGCAGCTCGGTGATTTGGCGCAGACGATAAAACCTGCTAATTCGCCAAGCCCAGGCAGGTAACCGGCGGTAAAGTCCGCCATTTTGCCCGTGACATCGTCGTGCGGCTCGCTGCTAAAACGCATCTGAATCTCACCTTCGTCGGTCCGCACCAGGCGCAGAGCCGGACGAGGAGAGCTGAGACCGATGGCCATTTCCGGACAAATGGGTTTGAAGGTTACCCACGGCGCCAGTTCATCCATCGCAAATGGCAATCGTTTATGTCCGCCATCAAAGCGCACGGACGAGCCGGTTAAACAGCCGCTGATGCCAATGACAGGTTGCTTATTCATGGCGTACTCCTCGCTTTGCTCTCACTGGATGGGCCATCGCGCAAAAACGTTTAGCCCGATACATTAAACTTACACAATCACGTATTTTTGTCCAAGTTTTTGGCGTGCTTTTTTAGCGGAGAACATGGCGCACAGGAGCAAAGCTTTTTTAGAGGGAGATAACGTCCAGCGAGACAACGTGCTGGCGCCAGAGATCTATCTGTCTCTGGCGTGCGGCGGTGAGCTGGCCCGTGGTCACCAGCAACCAGTGGCGTTGAGGAAATATTTCCGGGGCCAGCGCGGTGGACGGCATCGGCAGCACATCAATGCGATGACCTTGTCCGGTACGCATGAGCGCTTCCAGCCAGATTTCACATGGGTCGCTCAGGTGCCAGCCGGTAATCAGAGAGTTATCGCCCGGCGCGCGTTTATCGCCTTCAAGACAAAAAGAGGTGTAGGAGATAATGATGCCGTCGAAGATCTCACGCAGGGTCTGCATCGCCGGCACATTAGCCGATACTTTACTGCGTAACGGGCGCAATACGTTGGAAACCAGCTCAGGGCGGGGATTTTCCCGACCGGCATCGTAGATCAGCTGGCGCAGGGATTCGATTTTTCCCTCTTTCAGCCGCTGCAGCATATTGTCCTGCAGGACAAGCCAGTTATCACCAGGGCCGGCGTCAGGACGGGTCAACAGCGGTTTAACCTGGCTTACAGGCACGCCTTTTTTTACCCAGTCGAGAATTTTTAGCGCCAATTGGACATCATCATCGTTGTACAGGCGGTGGCCTCCATCGGTCCGCTCGGGTTTTAGCAGGCCGTATCGGCGTTGCCAGGCCCGCAGCGTGGTCGCATTGATGCCGCAAAGACGGGAAAATTCGCCGATGGAGTAGGACATTCCGTATACCTGATAACAGAGATTGTTTTTAATATACTACGAATTACGGTCGGTTGAATGCCATGCTGCTGGTAATAAAGCGTTAGTCTTATGCTTTAAAATCGATACTGGTATTTTTAAACGTCTGATAAGCGTCATCATCCGGCGCGGCGGGAATGTCTGCTTGCATAAATGCGGCTACAACAGTGTTGCATAGTTCTTCATCACCCTTTTCCACGGTAGCGGAATTTACGGTGCCATCACGCTGCAGCGACAAACGAATACGACAGGTTTGCCCGGGATACTCTACGGAATCAGGCATTTTTGCCCTGATGGCGGTCATTATCTGTCGGGCGTAGGTAGCCCGACTTGATGGTTTCGACGAAGGGAGGCTGGCGAACAGATCGTCTACTTCAGTGGCGCTCGCCGCCGTGCGCTGCGTGGGCTGATGATGGTGACAACCTGCCAGCAGTAAAGGGAACAATAACAACACCAACGGCGATTTGTTCAGCATGGTAACGCGTCCTTGTTTGTTTGGTATGGGCCAATCATAACGGTAGGCGCTACGCCCTGATAGCTGCTAAACATAGGTGCTGCTACTGTTCGCTCGCCGATTCCCTGAGGACGATTATCACGACGGTTAGCGTAAATGCTGTGTTTCTGCGCCGCAGATACTGCGTCGCCAGGCGCCGGGCGCCTGACCATACTGGCGCTTGAAGCTGCGGTTAAAGGATTGCTGGGAGTCGAAACCCAGTGCGATCGCCACGTTTAAAATAGGCTCGTCGCTGTTGGCTAAGCGTTCGACCGATCTTTGTAGCTTATGCATGCGAATATATTCAGCGAGAGGGTAACCGGTGTGCTCCTTGAAGATCCGCTGCAGGTGCCATTTCGAATAGCCCGCACGCCTGGCAACGGTCTCAATATCCAGACGGCTCTCGAGATTGTTGTCGATCCAATCGAGTAGATCGTGAATAACCGCAGCAGTGTTCATCTTGTTGCTCCACGCAGATAATAAAAGCATCTTTAATTGTTGCATTTAAGGTGGCTCGTTTTAGCATTAATTGCAAGTTTTATTGTTGCAATTAATTCCCTGCCTGAAATGGGCTTTTTTCGATCCAGATGAATAGCACATAAAGTGCAACAATTATTCTTGCACTTAGTTAAGCGCCTTCCTACAATCGCCGCGATAGTGTATTCGCAACTGTTACAGTTTTGTGGCGATGAACGACACAAATGGCCTTAAGCCTGCCCGGACAAAGGAAGTGGCGCAGCGTCTCCCGCAGCGTCTTGCCCGGCGGCGACAATTACCGGAATAAAAATAATGAGCCTGCAAAAAACCTGGGGAAAACGTCATCTGACTGCAGTAGGTATGGTGCTACTCTCGGCGCTGCTCGCCGGCTGCGATGAAGGCGTCGCGCAAAACGCCGCGCCGCAAGCGCCTGCCGTCAGCGCCGCTGAGGTGGTGGTGAAATCCATTAGCCAGTGGGATAGCTTTAATGGCCGGATTGAGGCGGTGGAAAGCGTGCAGCTCCGTCCCCGCGTTTCTGGTTATATTGATAAAGTGAATTACACCGACGGTCAGGAGGTGAAGAAGGGGGAGGTGTTATTCACCATTGACGATCGAACCTATCGCGCGGCGCTGGAACAGGCGCAGGCAACCCTGGCGAGAGCGAAAACGCAAGCCAGCCTGGCGCGCAGTGAAGCAAACCGCACCGATAAATTAATCAATACCAATCTGGTTTCCCGTGAAGAGTGGGAGCAGCGCCGCTCCGCTGCGGTCCAGGCGCAAGCGGATATTCGCGCCGCCCAGGCGGCGGTTGATGCCGCGCAGCTTAATCTGGACTTCACCAAAGTGACCGCCCCTATTGATGGCCGTGCCAGCCGCGCGTTAATCACCAGCGGTAATCTGGTCACCGCTGGTGATACCGCCAGCGTTCTTACCACGCTGGTGTCGCAGAAAACGGTTTATGTCTACTTTGACGTGGATGAGTCGACCTATCTTCACTACCAAAATCTTGCCCGCAGGGGGCAGGGGGCCTCCAGCAGCCACCAGGCATTACCGGTTGAGATCGGCCTTGTGGGCGAAGAGGGCTACCCTCATCAGGGCAAAGTGGATTTTCTGGATAATCAGTTAACGCCGAGCACCGGTACGATCCGCATGCGCGCGCTGCTGGACAATTCGCAGCGTCTGTTCACGCCGGGACTCTTTGCCCGTGTCCGCTTGCCGGGTAGCGCTGAATTCAAAGCCACGCTTATCGACGACAAAGCGGTACTGACCGATCAGGACCGTAAATATGTCTATATCGTTGATAAAGAGGGTAAAGCCCAGCGTCGCGATATTGCGCCGGGGCGGTTGGCTGCCGGTTTACGTATCGTCAAGCAGGGGCTGAACCCTGGGGATAAAGTCATCGTCGATGGTTTGCAAAAAGTGTTTATGCCGGGAATGCCGGTTAACGCGAAGACCGTTGCCATGACCACCAGCGCCGCCCTCAACTGATCCCTTATCTGAGAATCCGCCATATGGACTTTTCCCGCTTTTTTATCGACAGGCCGATTTTTGCCGCCGTGCTGTCGATTCTGATTTTTATCACCGGCTTGATCGCCATTCCGCTGTTGCCGGTCAGCGAATATCCTGATGTCGTACCGCCTAGCGTGCAGGTGCGGGCGGAATATCCCGGCGCCAACCCGAAAGTGATCGCCGAAACCGTGGCGACGCCATTGGAAGAAGCCATCAACGGCGTCGAAAATATGATGTACATGAAGTCCGTCGCAGGCTCTGACGGCGTATTGGTTACTACCGTCACTTTCCGTCCGGGAACCGACCCCGATCAGGCGCAGGTTCAGGTGCAAAACCGGGTCTCGCAGGCCGAGGCGCGTCTCCCGGAAGATGTCCGCCGTTTAGGCATCACCACCCAGAAGCAATCGCCAACGCTGACGTTGGTGGTGCATCTGTTTTCACCCGGCGGTAAGTACGATTCACTGTATATGCGTAACTACGCCACGTTGAAAGTCAAAGATGAACTCGCGCGTTTGCCCGGCGTCGGACAGATCCAGATTTTTGGCTCCGGTGAATATGCGATGCGCATCTGGCTGGATCCCAATAAGGTTGCGGCGCGCGGGTTAACCGCATCGGATGTGGTGACTGCGATGCAGGAGCAAAACGTTCAGGTTTCCGCCGGACAGCTGGGCGCCGAGCCGCTGCCGAAAGAGAGCGATTTTTTGATCTCTATTAACGCCCAGGGGCGTCTGCATACGGAAGAAGAGTTTGGCAATATTATTCTGAAAACGGCGCAAGACGGTTCGCTGGTGCGCCTGCGCGACGTGGCGCGTATCGAAATGGGCTCGGGTAGCTATGCGTTACGTTCCCAGCTTAACAATAAAGACGCGGTCGGGATTGGTATTTTCCAGTCGCCGGGGGCGAATGCTATCGATTTGTCTAACGCCGTACGCGCGAAAATGAACGAACTCTCCACCCGTTTCCCGGAAGATATGAAATGGGCGGCGCCGTACGATCCGACAGTGTTTGTGCGCGATTCGATTCGCGCGGTGGTGCAAACGCTGCTGGAAGCGGTAGTGTTGGTGGTGCTGGTGGTGATTTTGTTCCTGCAGACGTGGCGTGCGTCGATTATTCCGCTTATCGCGGTGCCGGTATCGGTGGTGGGTACCTTCAGCATTCTTTATCTGCTGGGCTTTTCGCTGAATACCCTGAGTCTGTTCGGGCTGGTACTGGCGATCGGTATCGTCGTGGATGATGCCATCGTGGTGGTGGAAAACGTCGAACGAAACATCGAAGAGGGGCTGGCGCCACTAGCGGCGGCGCATCAGGCGATGCGCGAAGTCTCCGGGCCGATTATCGCTATCGCGCTGGTGTTGTGCGCGGTGTTTGTGCCGATGGCGTTCCTCTCCGGGGTAACGGGGCAGTTTTATAAGCAGTTTGCGGTGACGATTGCGATATCGACGGTGATCTCCGCCATCAACTCCCTGACGCTCTCGCCAGCGCTGGCTGCGCTGCTGTTAAAACCGCACGGCGCGGCGAAAGACTTCCCGACCCGGCTTATCGATCGCTTGTTCGGCTGGATTTTCCGTCCGTTTAACCGTTTTTTCCATCGTAGCTCAAACGGCTATCAGGGGCTGGTAGGCAAAACGCTCGGGCGACGCGGCGCGGTGTTTGTGGTCTACGTCCTGCTGCTCTGCGCCGCTGGCGTGATGTTTAAAGTCGTACCCGGCGGGTTTATTCCGACGCAGGATAAACTGTATTTAATTGGCGGCGTGAAAATGCCCGAAGGCTCTTCACTGGCGCGCACCGACGCCGTGATCCGCAAAATGAGCGAAATCGGTATGAATACCGAAGGCGTGGATTATGCGGTGGCTTTTCCGGGGCTTAATGCGCTGCAGTTCACCAATACGCCGAACACCGGGACGGTCTTTTTTGGTCTGAAACCGTTCGATCAGCGAAAACACACCGCAGCGGAAATTAATGCCGAGATTAATGCCAAAATCGCGCAAATTCAGCAGGGCTTTGGTTTCTCGATTCTGCCGCCGCCGATTTTAGGGCTGGGTCAGGGTTCCGGCTATTCACTGTATATTCAGGATCGCGCCGGTCTGGGTTATGGCGCGTTGCAAAACGCGGTGAACGCGATGTCGGGTTCGATTATGCAGACGCCGGGGATGCATTTCCCGATATCGACCTATCAGGCGAACGTGCCGCAGCTGGATGTGCAGGTCGATCGAGATAAAGCGAAAGCGCAGGGCGTGTCGTTGACCGACCTTTTCGGGACGCTGCAAACTTATCTGGGGTCATCGTATGTGAATGACTTTAACCAGTTTGGGCGTACCTGGCGCGTAATGGCGCAGGCTGACGGGCCGTTCCGCGACAGCGTGGAAGATATTGCTAATTTACGCACCCGCAATAATCAGGGCGAAATGGTGCCGATTGGCAGTATGGTGAATATTAATACCACCTACGGACCGGATCCGGTGATTCGCTACAATGGTTATCCGGCGGCGGATTTGATTGGCGATGCCGATCCCCGCGTGCTCTCGTCCACCCAGGCGATGACGCAGCTGGCAGGCATGTCTAAGCAGATACTGCCGAATGGGATGAATATTGAGTGGACGGATCTCAGCTTCCAGCAGGCTACGCAGGGCAATACGGCGCTGATCGTCTTCCCGGTCGCGGTCCTGCTGGCATTCCTGGTGCTGGCGGCGCTATATGAAAGCTGGACGCTACCGCTGGCGGTGATCCTTATCGTCCCGATGACCATGCTCTCCGCGCTGTTTGGCGTCTGGCTGACCGGCGGCGACAATAACGTATTTGTGCAGGTAGGGCTGGTGGTGCTGATGGGGCTGGCGTGTAAAAACGCGATTCTGATTGTCGAGTTTGCCCGCGAACTGGAAATTCAGGGCAAAGGGATTATGGAAGCGGCGCTGGAAGCCTGTCGTCTGCGTTTACGTCCGATTATCATGACCTCGATTGCCTTTATTGCCGGGACGATTCCGCTGATTCTTGGCCATGGCGCGGGGGCGGAAGTGCGCGGCGTCACCGGGATCACGGTGTTCTCCGGTATGCTCGGCGTGACGCTGTTTGGGCTGTTCCTGACTCCGGTGTTTTACGTGACGCTGCGAAAACTGGTGACGCGCGGCGAACCGGTTAGGGACGTCCTGCCTGAGTAGGTCGCTGCTAATAACAAAAAACCGCCTTTTCGTTTAAGGCGGTTTTTTTTCGCAACAAGAAAAGTTAATGCGCTTCTTTATAGCGGGCAGTCAGCTCAGGCAGCGGATCGCAGCCGCTGGTATCGGCTTTTTTGACCTCTTCCAGGGCGCTTGCCACGGTATGGCGAGCTAACACCGCGAGCGACGCCTGCTCGGCTTCATCGGCTACGGACTTAAAGTACCAGCAGGCGTTGGCGCTGATCACGCAGCGAGCCGGGACATCAGGGCGGGACGCCCACAGTTTTTTATCTTCAATAACGGAAAGATAGATATCACGCAGCGTGATTTGATCGGCAGGACGGCCAAGATGAATAGAGCCGTTGCGGCCAAGCGTGGAGACGATGATGCCGTCGCGGGTGAGCGGAACCATGAGTTTACGGATAAAGCTCGGGTTGGCTTCCAGGCCGTAGGCCAGGATCGCACTCGTCGAACGTTCACCCAATTGCTCCGCCATCGCTACGCTGAGAACCATCTGCAAAGCTGTCGGGAAGCGGTAATCTAACATTTTCTTGTCCTGGGTTGCGGTGAATCTTGTTCTTTTTGGCACCGCAGAGGTAAATAATCAGTGAGTAACACTATAACAAATACGGTAATTTTTTTGAAGCAATCTTAGCCAGGCCCCTCGCTTCCAGCCGCCAGCAGCGGCACGACGACATCGCTGATGGGGGTGGCAACGCCCAGCGTTCGGCCATAGCGCTGTACAACTCCGTTGCGAATGTCCCATTCCAGCGGACGATTGGCCTGACGGTCGGCAAGTATTGAGGTGCTTAAATCCGCCGGCGCCTGATGAAACCCATCAACAATTTCCTGCGGCACGCTATCGGCGAGTACCGCCCCTGCGGCGCGGGCCACCGCCAGACACTCGTGTAGATAGGCCAGCGCCAGCCCGGTGATGTCCTGGCGCGAAAACATCCCGGCGCGGCGATTCGCCAGCACCATCAGGCCAGCGACGGCGTTTTGCAGCAGTTTTCGCCAGGCGACCGATGCGAAATCTGCCGTCAACTCAACCGTGCAGCGGGTACCGTCGAGAACCTCGGCTATCTTCTTCCCTTGCGGCGTATCGGGTAGCGTCAGGCGTGGTTTGGCGCGTAACCATACCGAAGCATCCGCCTCACGTTGTGCCGGAAACCAGACGACCGAAGGCAACACCTTTGCGCCGTTAACATAGGGTTTAAGCAGACTTTCCTGTTCAACGCCGTTCTGTAGTGCGCAGACCACCGTGTTTTCATCGCACAGCGCGGTAAGCCAGCCCGCGCAATCCGCTACCTGGGGGGTTTTCACCGCCACAAACAGCAGCTCAATCGGGTGTTCCAGCGTATGTGGATCGGTCAATACTGGTCCTGGAATGATCGTTTCGCCGTCTTCGTGGCGCAAAACCAACCGTTGATGCGCGGTGCGCCCGCAGAGCAGCGGTTTGCGGCCGACTTCATGTAGCACGGCCGCAATGGTCGTGCCGATAGCGCCAGGACCTATCAACGCGACGGAGGAATAGTTAGACATCATGCATTCTCCTGAATGAACCGTACTCATTAATGAATCAAATTTTCGGCAAAAGCCAGGATCAATTGCCGATATCGGGCAACACTTAGTGCAAAGGCATGGTCTACGCTGGCATTGTGCTTTAAACTGCGCGCTGCAAAATTGAGTAGATAAACGATTAATCAGGCGGTAATGGCGATGAACGGTACGATCACAACGTGGTTTAAAGATAAAGGTTTTGGATTTATCAAAGATGAAAATGGTGATAACCGCTATTTTCACGTGATTAAGGTCGCCAATCCGGAGCTGATTAAGAAAGATGCGGCGGTCACGTTTGAACCCACGACCAATAATAAAGGTCTATCGGCTTACGCGGTGAAGGTCATCCCGGAAAGCAAACATCTGTATATTGCCGGTGAGCGCCTGAAGCTGACATCGATTAAGTCTTACCTGGTCTACAGTGAGGAAGTGCCGGCAGATACGCATATCGACAAGGAAAATGCGGTGCTCTCCGTGGGGCTGCTGATGAACAGTATCAAGCCCAAAGCGAGCGTGAAGCCGGGTGAAATGCGTACGCTGAAAAAGCTGGCGATCACTACCTTTCAGGGCACCACGCTCATCTTCTCTGAAGATGAAATCGACATCGACGCCACGGTGAAGCTCCTGAAAGTCTGACCCTGATTTACCGTATCCAAAACATCATTCAAACGATTGTAGAAACGACGATGACAAAACTTACCTTACAAGAGCAGATGCTGAAAGCGGGTCTGGTCACCAGTAAAAAGATGGCTAAGGTTCAGAGAACGGCGAAAAAGTCACGTGTTCAGGCGCGTGAAGCCCGCGAGGCCGTTGAGGAAAACAAAAAAGCCCAGCTTGAGCGCGACAAGCAGCTCAGCGAGCAGCAAAAGCAAGCGGCTTTAGCAAAAGAGTATAAAGCGCAGGTTAAGCAGCTGATCGAAATGAACCGAATCACGATTGCGAAAGGCCATATCGCTTTTAACTTTACGGATAATAATCTCATCAAAAACATTGATGTGGATAAAACCACCCAGGCGCAGCTCATTAGCGGCCGTCTGGCGATTGCCCGCCTTGCTGTTGATAATAACGGTAAATATGAATACGCGATTATCCCTGCCAGCGTGGCGGATAAAATCGCCCAGCGCGACGCCGAGAGTATTGTGTTGAACAGCGCCCTGAGCCAGGAAGCAGAGGACGAAGACGATCCGTACGCTGACTTTAAAGTACCTGATGATTTGATGTGGTAATCAGGAGCAATGCGTTGCTGCCATTCATTGTGCGCCTTTCGTCATGGGGCGGGGGCGCAATTTCAGATACCGATCACAATTTTCCCGTTTATAAATATCCTTTCTGTCACTGGATGTTATCATCCAGCCGGTAAATACCTTTCAACTCTACCGAGGCTTTGATGCTGGAGAATGTAATCATCTGATAATCAGTTTGCCGACCTTTCAGGCCGGGCTGGTTATCACTGCGCTGAAATCGAATGCGGACACCGCTGCGTGTTTGCACGTTTTGCACATGATGATTAAACAGGTTTTCCAGTATGAATTTATCCCGTCAGGAACAACGTACCTTACACGTTCTC
>OIFK01000641.1_pt1 | contig 11822 bp, 11 predicted proteins | sample 1582071 | NCBI WGS metagenome assembly OIFK01 (sample SAMN07501052, study PRJEB24779) | human gut metagenome | isolation source: stool | host: human infant | place: USA: Pittsburgh, PA | reverse complement strand
TGCCGTTATCGACCACCAGGTTGATTTTGCAACCTGATGCGCAATACGGGCAAACCGTGACGACTTTTTTCATCGGTTTTGCTCCAGTTAATCAATTAGCGCTGACGCGCAATCGACCGTCACTATGCATCTTCTATGCCATGTTTTCATTGTGGGTATTGACGGATAGTACGCGGCTTTTTTGGGCGAAATGCTGACGAAAAACAGGTCATCGTCAGTTTTGACGTGACGAAAAGCCTGGAGATGTGACGCCGATTATAAAAACGGCAGCGAAAAATGGATTTGTCGTCGCCCGCTTGCACAATCGACCAGACTGACACTATTCCCGCCTGGCAGAGGTAAACCATGAAACCGGTCATTTTGGTGATTGATGATGACGCCGCGATCTGCGAGCTGCTGAGCGACGTGCTCGGCGCCCACGCGTTCGAGGTGGTGGCCTGCCAGAACGGCGGCGAAGCGCTGGCGACGGCCGCCCGGCGCGCAGATATCGCGCTGGTGCTGCTGGATATGATCTTGCCGGATACCAATGGATTGCTGGTGTTACAACAGCTGCAGCGCACGCGGCCTGAGCTACCGGTGATAATGCTTTCCGGGCTGGGAAGCGAATCGGATGTGGTGGTCGGGCTGGAAATGGGCGCCGACGATTACATCGCCAAACCGTTTAATGCCCGTGTAGTGGTGGCGCGCGTCAAGGCGGTGCTGCGGCGCAGCGGGGCGATCGGCGCGGAAAGCCTCGTGCCGGGCGGGGAGCATGGGCTGTTGTTTAACGGCTGGCGGCTGGATACCCGCCGCTGTGAGCTGTTTAATCCCCAACAGCAGAGCGTGGCGTTAACCCAGGGGGAGTATGGATTGTTGCTGGCGCTGGCGCAAAACGCCCGCCGGGTTCTGAACCGTGAACAGCTGCTGGCGCTGACCCATAATGAGAGCATGGAGGTATTCGACCGCACGATCGATGTGCTGATCATGCGCCTGCGGCGTAAAGTTGAGGTCAATCCGCATCAGCCCACCTTGATTAAAACCCTGCGCGGGCTGGGCTACGTTTTCGCCGCTGACGTTATCCATAACGACAAAGCGGCGTAGGGCGAAAAGAGACCCGGCGCCGCTTTGCCGCGTTATTTCACCGTCCAGCCCTTGTAGCTGCTGACGTTATTTTTATCGATCATTTTCACCGGGATCAGCACCGGCGCGGCTGGCGCGGGCTTGCCCTGCAGAATGTCATAACCGATTTCCACCGCCTTCGCCGCCATGACCTGCGGGTCCTGCGCCGGCGTGGCGACGAACAGCGAATTTTTACGCTTCAGCGCCTCTTCGCCGTCCGGACTGCCGTCGACGCCCACGATAAAGAACTCATTACGTTGCGCCTGTTTCGCCGCCAGATCGGCGCCAATCGCCGTCGGATCGTTAATCGCGAACACGCCGTCAATCTTCGGATTTGCCGCCAGCAGCGACGTCATCACCTCCAGCCCGCCTTCGCGGCTGCCTTTCGCGTTCTGGTTGGCAGAGAGGATTTTGATATCCGGATGTTTTTTGAATTCGGTTTCGCAGCCTTCAACGCGGTTCTGCACCGCGGAAACCGGCGGCCCGTTGATAATCACCACGTTGCCTTTGTTGTTCAGGCGATCGCTAATGTATTTACAGGCCATCGCGCCGGCCTGGGTATTATCGGAGGTGATGGTGGCATCGGCGCCTTCGGCGGCGACGTCAACCGCCACCACCACGATCCCGGCCTCTTTCGCCCGCTTCACCGCCGGGCCGATACCTTTTGAATCAGCGGCGTTGAGGATGATCATATCGACTTTGGCGGCGATAAAGTTATCGATCTGCGCTACCTGCTGCCCCAGGTCGTAGCCGCTCGACACCAGCGTGACCTTCACTTTATCCCCCGCCAGCTTGCGCGCTTCCAGCTCGGCCCCCTTGGTGATTTGCACGAAGAACGGGTTGGCGAGATCGCCCACCGTCACGCCTATCGCTTGTAGATCTTTGGCCGACGCAAAAGGGGAGGCGGCCAGCAGCGCGCCGGCACACAGCGCGGTCACTATCGGTTTTAAACGCATTCGCTTTTCCTCGCAGATAAGATGTTGTTGTTATGCACTTTGATGGTGTCGGGTACGGTATTTGTCGATCAGCACCGCTATGATGATCACCGCCCCTTTGATCACCAATTGCCAGAAGTAGGAGATGCCCATTAGCGTCATGCCGTTGTTGAGGGTGGCGATAATCAGCGCCCCCACCAGCGTACCGGTGATGGTGCCGATACCGCCGACGAAACTGGTGCCGCCGAGGATCACCGCGGCAATGGCGTCCAGCTCATAACCGACGCCGAGGTTGCCGTTGGCGCTGTACAGCCGCGAGGCGCTCATCACCCCGCCGAGCCCGGAAAGCAGCCCGCTCATGCCGTAGACGAACAGCAGCACCAGCCAGACTTTAATCCCCGTCAGCCGCGCCGCCTGCATGTTGCCGCCAACGGCGTAGATATGAATACCGAGGGTGGTGCGGCGCAGGATAAACCAGCACACCGCCACGACCGCCAGCGCTATCACCACCAGCCACGGCACCGGGCCGAGATAGTTATTGCCGATCCATTCAAAACTAATATCGGAGTTAATCACCGTGGTGCCGTCGGCCAGCAGATAGGCGGCGCCGCGCAGCGCGGTGTAGGTGCCAAGGGTGACAATAAACGGCGGTAGTCCGGCGAAGGCCACCAGCGCGCCGTTGAACAGCCCGAGCAGCAGGCCGAGCATCAGCGCCGCCGGAATCGACAGCATCGCGAATGGCGGGATGAGCGATACCACCATCGCCGCAACCGCGGTGGTGCCGAGAATTGACCCCACCGACAGATCGATACCGCCGGTAAGAATAATAAAGGTCATCCCCGCCGCCAGCACGATGTTGATGGAGGACTGGCGGGTAATATTCAGCAGGTTGCTTTCGGTAAAGAAGTTCGGCGCGACGAAGCCGAACACCGCGACGATCAGGATTAAAATCGGCAGGATGCCGACGGTTTGCATCAGGTCGCCCATCAGCATTTTTTTTGCCGAGGCGGATTTCGCCGCCGGCGCGGAGGTCTCTTTCGGTATGCTCATGCTTGTCCTGCCTTTAGGTGAGAATCGTTCACGCCGGTCGCCAGCGTCATAATACTTTCCTGACTGATCTCGCCAACCTGCAACTCGCCGGCGATAGCGCCTTCGCGCATCACGTATACCCGGTCGCTCATGCCTACGATTTCCGGCAATTCGCTGGAGATCATTAAAATGGCGACGCCCTGGCGGGCCATCTGATTCATGATGCGGTAAATCTCGCTTTTGGCGCCGACGTCAACGCCGCGGGTCGGTTCATCCAGGATAAGAATGCGCGGGCCGATCGCCACCCAGCGTGAAATCAGCAGCTTTTGCTGATTGCCGCCGGAAAGCCCGCCGGCGCGCACCTGAGCATGCGGGACGCGGATGTTCAGCAGCTGGATGGCGTCATCGGAGATGGTTTGCGCCTTCTTACGGTCGAGCATTCCCCAGTTGGCGTCGCGCTCAAGCGTCGCCATGGTGATGTTCTCCTGCGCCGCCAGTTCGAGAAACAGCCCCTGTTCTTTACGGTTTTCGGTCAGAAAGCCGATCCCGAGGTCGATCGCTTCGCGCGGCGAGTGAATAACCACCGGCTCGCCGTCGATTTCAATGACGCCACCCGTCGCTTTGCGGACGCCGAAAATCAGTTGCGCCAGCTCGGAACGCCCGGCGCCGACCAGCCCGGCGAGGCCAACGATTTCCCCGGCGTGCACCACCAAACTGCTGGGATGCACTTTGCCGCCGTCGCTGAGATCCTGCACCCGCAGGCGCGGCTGGCCGCGCGGGATATCGCGCTCTTTATTGAACAGATCGCTAAGCGGACGGCCAACCATCATGCGCACTAATTCGGGGGCGCTAAGGTGGTCGCGGGTGAGGCTGCCGACATACTGGCCATCGCGCAGCACGCTGACCCGGTCGGAGAGTTCATACACTTCGGCCATGCGGTGGCTGATATAGATGATTGCCATCCCTTCATCGCGCAGGCGTAAAATCAGCTCAAACAGGCGCTGAGTTTCTCGCGAGGAGAGGGCGGCGGTAGGTTCATCCATCACCAGAATGCGGCTGTTGCGATGCAGCGCGCGGGCGATTTCCACCTGCTGCTGTTCGGCGATAGTCAGCTTCATCACCTGGTCGCTGGCTTTGAACTGCGCGCCGAGCCGGTCGATAACCGCCTGCGCCTGGGACTCCATCTCTTTACGCTGTACCAGACCGCCGCGGGAAAGCTCGCTGCCGAGGAAAATGTTTTCCGCGACGGTGAGATTCGGCGCCAGCTGCATCTCCTGATAGATCAAGGTGATCCCCGCCGCCAGCGCATCTTTCGGGCCTCTGATCGTCTGCGGTTGTCCGTCGATCAGGATCTCGCCGCTGGAGGCGGTATAGGCGCCGGCGAGGATCTTCATCAACGTGCTTTTTCCCGCGCCGTTTTCGCCCATCAGCGCGTGGATCTCGCCGGGCCAGACCGTCAGATCCACCCCTTTCAGCGCATAAAATTTGCCGAAAACTTTGGCGATGTTGCGCATGGATAGCACCGGTGTTCCCTGCATGCCTGCTCTCCTGGCTGCGTTGTCGATGTCGGCACTTCATCACCGCAACGTAAATGAGTGATGTCATCGGCCATTCATAATTGTCATATTTTTGAATAGTTAATGCAGATCACAATTACGCCAAGAAATTTTCTTCACCTTCGGCGACAGTCCGGGAATGATGGGAGAAAACGCCTGACCGGAGTCGCCATGCCTTCTCGCCATCCGTACTTTTTCGTTAGCGCCCGCGGTCGCCTGCTGTCATTTAACTTGTTGATGGTGGCGGTGACGTTAATGGTCGCCGGAGTGGCGATTTTCGGTTTTCGCCATGCCAGTCAGTTGCAGGAGCAGGTACAGCTGCAAACGCTTAGCGATATGAACGGCAGTATGAATCTGGCGCGTGATACCGCCAACGTCGCCACCGCGGCGGTGCGGTTGTCGCAGGTGGTTGGCGCGCTGGAGTATAAAAGCGAAGCGCAACGGCTGCTGGAAACCCAACAGGCGCTGAAGCATTCGTTGGGCCAGTTGGCCTCGGCGCCGCTGGCCCGGCAGGAACTGGCGCTGGTAGCGAACATTATTCGTCGTAGCAACGAGCTGCAGCAGAGCGTCGCCGGCATGCTGGAACGCGGGCAACGCCGCCATCTGCAGCGCAATGAACTGCTGAGCGCGCTGTATCAAAACCAGAGCTATTTGCGCCATTTGCAGGATCTCAACGATCGCGAGGGTAAACCGGCGATCGATCCTCAGCGTTTAAACGAGATGGACCGGTTGATCGTCGCCGCGATACACACTGCGACGCCGCGCTCGATCGTCCTGCAGCTCGATGACATCAGACGCTTTTTACCGCGCAACGATAGCGATTCTGCGCTGGCCTTTATCCTGCCGGATTTCAACGCCGAACTGGCGCGGCTGGCGCCGCTATCGGCGCAGCTTGAAGAGAGCGATCTGGCGATCGGCTGGTATATGTTTCATATCAAAGCGCTGGTTGCGCTGCTTAATGGCGATATTAATCAATATGTTGCCAGAGTCGCTCAAGCTTCGGAGGCGCGAGCGGCGCAAAGCCACCAGCAGTTGCGCTCCATCAGCACGTTTATCCTGCTGGCCGCGCTGCTGGCGCTGGCGATCACCGGGTGCGCTGGCTGGTATATCTATCGTAATCTTGGCCTCAATCTGAATGCGATATCCGGCGCGATGTCGCGGCTGGCGCACGGCGAGCAGAACGTGACGGTGCCGGCCCTGCAACGGCGTGATGAGCTTGGCGAACTGGCGCGCGCCTTTAACGTTTTCGCCCGTAATACCGCTTCCCTTGAACACACCACCCGCCTGCTGCGGGAGAAAACCACCCAGATGGAGATTGACCGCCTTGAGCGACAGGGGCTGGAGGAGGCGCTGCTGCATAGCCAAAAAATGAAAGCCGTCGGCCAGCTTACCGGCGGCCTGGCCCACGATTTTAACAACCTGCTGGCGGTGATTATCGGCAGCCTCGAACTGGTACAGCCGGATGAGCGCGATGCGCCGCGGATATCGCGGGCGCTGAAGGCTGCCGAACGCGGCGCCTTACTTACTCAGCGGTTGCTGGCCTTTTCGCGTAAACAGGCGCTGAACCCGCAGGCAGTGGCGCTGCAGCCGTTGCTGGAGAATGTCTGCGAACTGATGCGTCATTCGCTCCCCGCATCGTTGCGTCTCGAAATAGAAGCGCAGTCGCCTGCCTGGCCGGCGTGGATCGATGTCGGACAACTGGAAAACGCGATTATCAACCTGGTGATGAACGCCCGCGACGCCATGGAGGGGCGGTCAGGCGTTATCGCGCTACGTACCTGGAACCAGCGGGTCACCCGTAGCGATGGACGGCGTCAGGATATGGTAGCGCTGGAGGTGATTGACCACGGCTGCGGCATGTCGCAGGAGATAAAAGCGCAGGTTTTCGAGCCCTTCTTTACCACCAAACAGACCGGTAGCGGCAGCGGTCTTGGGCTGTCGATGGTGTACGGTTTTGTGCGCCAGTCGGGCGGGCGCGTGGCGATTGAAAGCGCGCCGGGGCAGGGCACCACCGTTCGTTTGCAGCTACCGCGAGCCACGGCAGCGGCGGAGGATGAACGAACGCCGTTGGTTAGTGAACCGATGGTGAGCGGCGAGCAGCTGGCGCTGGTGCTGGAGGATGAAGCCGATGTGCGCCAGACGCTATGCGAGCAGCTGCATCAGCTGGGTTGGCTGACGTTGGAGGCGCAAAACGGCGAGCAGGCGCTGCAGATGCTGGCGGCCTCCGGGGATATCGCGTTGTTGATTAGCGATTTAATGCTTCCTGGGGGGCTGAGCGGCGCCGAGGTCATTCACGAAGCGCAACGCCGCTTCCCGGCGGTGGCGCTGCTATTGATTAGCGGCCAGGATTTGCGCCCGGCGCATAATCCGGCGTTGCCTGAGGTTGAACGACTGCGCAAGCCTTTCACCCGCACGCAGCTGGCGCAGGCGTTGCGTGCGGCGATGGCGCGGATTTGAGATTCCTCCGCTACACGCGGCAAATAGGGTTGATTAAGGTACCACCAGTACCCTGATGAGACTGGCCACGATGAAACGTTACGCAACCGCTCTGTTTTTTTGCACGCTGGCGCTGAGCAGCCAACTGGCCCATGCCGATATTATTGACGACGCTATTGGCAATATTCAGCAAGCCATCAACGATGCCTACAATCCGGGCAGCAGCCGTTCCGACGACGACGACGGGCGCTATGACGACGGACGCTACGATGACGGCAGCTATCAGGGCAGCCGCCAGCAGCGTAGGGATAACCAGCAGCAATATAACGATCGCCAGCGCCAGCTTGACGACCGCCGTCGCCAGCTGGATGAACGCCAGCGCCAGCTTGATAGCGATCGTCGCCAGCTGGAGAGCGACCAGCGCCGTCTCGACGACGATTACTGATTTTCCATTGCCATGACGCCGGTTACTCCAGCACGATCTCCATGCCGTCGTATCCCGCCTCGAACCCTTTCGGCAGCGGGTTAGTCATCATCCACTGGTCGAACTGATGGCTGATATGGGTGAGGATCACCCGCGGGCAGCCAAGTACCTGGTTCAGCGCGCGCACGGTATTCAAGTCGCTGTGGTTGCGCGGCGCCTCTGTTCTTGGCTCGTGGCTGCAATCGATGACAATCACCTGCGGCTGATTATTAAGTAAAAACTTCAGCGTCTTCTCCGGCAGCCCGGCGGTATCCGCAAGCCAGGCCACCCGGCTGTGCGCCGACTCCAGCAGATAGCCGTAGGTCAGCTTCGAGTGGATTAACGGCAGCGGCGTGACCTGTAGCCCCTGTAATTCAAATACCGTGAAGGGGATAACGGTGTGGCTAAAATCGAGGATGCCGGGATGTTTAAACAGATCGTCGCAGCCGATGTCATCCGGCGGGCCGTACACCGCAATCGGATCGCCCACCCCCCAGCGCAGGGGGAACAGCCCCTGCACGTGATCCATATGGTAATGCGTCAATAAAATCTGCTGGAAGCTGCCAGCGGGCTGGCGTTCCGCCAGATCCGCCAGCCCGGCGTCGAGCAGCGTGACCGCATGGTTAAAGCGCACCACCGCGCTGCAGGGGCGGCGGCGATAGCGTGCATCGACGCGGGCGCGCTGGCAGGCGGCGCAGTCGCAGCCGAAGACCGGCACCTGCTGGGCGCCGCCGGTGCCGGTCAGGCGGATCGTCAGGCTCATCGTATTACCTTACCCTCAGGCATGCTGATTCTCTTCACGTCCGGCGTGCTGGCGCAACAGCTGGAAGAAACGCTCTACCGATTGCCCGAGGCTGCCGTCGTTATTCAACGTCAGGCAATCGGCCGGTTTATAGCGCGCGGCGCGTTGCAGGCGTTGGGTGATTTCCACGGCATTTTCCCGGCCGCGCTGTTCAAGCCGCTGGCGCAACACCGATGGCGAGACTTCGAGACAAATCGGTACCAGCACGTCATCGTAACGTTCCCGCGCCTGCGCCAGATGCGCGCGCGAGCCGTTGGCGACCACATCAAAACCGGCATGCAGCCAGAGGTCGATCTCTATACCGACGCCATAGTAATTATTGTTGGCATGCCAGCTTAGCGCGAAAAGATTACGCTCGGCGCGGGTGAAAAACTCATGCTCGCTGAGCGCAATATGGTTCTCGCAGCCCGCCAGGTGCGGGCGGGTGATGTAGCGGTGCGCGACCAGCAGTTGCGGATGCTCACGCTGGCGCAGCGCGGCCAGCAGACTATCCTTTCCCGACCCCGAGGGGCCGACCAGCCAAATCAGTTTTCCAGGCATTAAAAGACCCTCTTTCCCTGACGCCAGACGCGATCGATATGGACGTGCTGACCGCGGCGGTGCGCGAGCACCAGATCGGCACGTTTGCCTTCGGCGATGACGCCGCGGTCATGCAGGCCCAGCGCCTGCGCAGGATGTTTGCTGACCAGACGGACAGCCTGCGCCAGCGTGAAAGCGTTGTCGTCGCTATCGGCGATGCGGAAAGCGGCATCAAGCAGGCTGGCGGGGTAGTAGTCGGAAGAGAGAATATCCAACAGGCCGCTGGCGGCCAGTTGATGCGCGGCGACATTGCCGGAATGCGAGCCGCCGCGCACGATATTCGGCGCCCCCATCAACACATTCATTCCGTGCTGGCGCGAAGCCTGCGCGGCGGCCAACGTGGTGGGAAATTCGGCGATCACGCTGCCAAGCTGGTGGGATTCGGCGACATGTTCATGAGTGGCGTCGTCGTGGCTGGCGAGAGCGATTTGGCGCTCCCGACACATTGCGGCGATAGCCTGGCGATTAGGCTGCGACCAGGCCGCCGCCAGCGCCATTTGCTCTTCTTCGAAGCGTTGCATCTGCTCGCTGCTGAGCTGATATTTGCCCTGATAATATTCGCGATATTTTTCGCGGTTGGCGAACTGGCGTTGACCCGGCGAGTGGTCCATCAGCGACACCAGGGTGACCGGCTCGCGGTCGACCAGCTTTTCAAACAGCGGCAAGGTGGTGTGGTGCGGCAGTTCACAGCGCAGATGCAGGCGATGCTCGGCGCGGTTAAGCCCGCGCTTTTGCGTCTCTTCCACCGCGTTGATCATCTTTTCCAGATTCTCAAGGCGGTCGCCGCCGTCGCGCACGTCGCCAATCGCCACGGCGTCGAGTACGGTGGTGATGCCGCTGGCGACCATTAAAGCATCGTGGCTGCTCATCGCCGAGTGTGCGGGCCAGTCAACCTTTGGCCGCGGGGTGAAGAATTTATCCAGGTTATCGGTATGGAGTTCGATAAGCCCCGGCAGCAGCCAGCCGCCTTCGCCATCGAGGGCGCCGGGCAGCCGGCTCTGGCTTTCGGCAAAGGCGTAAATTCGTCCCTCCTGCACTTCCAGCGAACCGTCGATAGTTTCGTCTTCCAGTACCAGCTTTACGTTATTGATTATCATACTGTGATACCCATTGGGTGCAGGCGATCGGCGACCTGGCCGCGTACCGTTTCATCATGGAAAATACCGACGATAGCTGCGCCGCGCGCTTTAGCCTGCTGGATCAGCGCCACCACCGCAGCGCTGTTGTTGGCATCCAGCGAGGCGGTGGGTTCATCGAGGAGTAAAATCGGATAGTCGACCGCAAAACCGCGGGCGATGTTGACCCGCTGCTGTTCGCCGCCGGAAAAGGTGGACGGCGCCAGATGCCACAGACGCTCCGGCACGTTGAGCTGGGTCAGCAGGCGGGCGGCTTTAGCGGCGCTCTCTTCGCGCGGCGTACCGAGGTCGAGCAGTGGCTGCATGACGACTTCCAGTGCGGATATCCGCGGGATCACCCGCAGAAACTGGCTAACCCAACCGATAGTGGTTTTACGCACTTCCAGCACCTTGCGCGGCGTGGCGGTCACCAGATCTACCCATTCGTCGCCGTGGCGGATATGAATATGACCGCTGTCCGGCAGATAGTTAGCGTACAGCGAGCGCAGCAGCGTCGATTTACCGCTGCCGGAATGGCCGTGCAGCACCACGCACTCCCCGGCGTTAACGGTGAGCGAAGCGTCGGCGAGCACCGGCAGGCGTACGCCGTGCTGTTGGTGCAGAACAAAGGTTTTATGGATGTTTTCAACGCGGATCATTTTAGCCCTCTCGGGGTTGGAGTGCCGGGTGGCGCTTCGCTTACCCGGCCTACTAATAACGCACCTGTAGGCCGGATAAGGCGCAGCCGCCATCCGGCAAAACAGCATCAATTCTGCAACACCGACGACACCAGCAGCTGGGTGTAAGGATGGTGCGGATCGTCGAGTACCCGGTCGGTTAAGCCACTTTCCACCACCTGTCCTTGTTTCATCACCAGCAGGCGGTTCGCCAGCAGGCGGGCGACGCCGAGATCGTGGGTGACTATCACCGCCGCCAGACCCAGCTCCACCACCAACCCGCGCAGGAGATCGAGCAGGCGCGCCTGTACCGAGACGTCCAGCCCGCCGGTGGGTTCATCCATAAACACCAGTTTCGGCTGCGTCACGAGATTGCGGGCGATTTGCAAGCGCTGCTGCATGCCACCGGAAAAGGTGGTCGGCAGGTCGTCGATGCGGGAAGGCGGGATCTCCACCTCCTGCAGCCAGCGTTCGGCGGTGGCGCGAATGTCGCCGTAGTGGCGAGCGCCGGTCGCCATCAGCCGTTCACCGATGTTGCCGCCCGCCGAGACCTGGCGACGCAGACCGTCCATCGGGTGCTGATGTACAACGCCCCATTCGGTGCGTAGCAGGCGGCGGCGTTCGGCTTCGCTCATGGCATACAGCGAGCGCTGTTGATACCGCACTTCACCCTGTTGCGGCGCCAGACGAGCGGAAATCGCTTTCAGCAGCGTGGTTTTACCGGAGCCGGATTCGCCGACGATGCCGAGCACTTCGCCCGGCCACAGCTCGAAAGAGACATCGCTAAAACCTTTGCCCGGCGCATAGAGATGGGTCAGGTGATTAACTGTAAGTAACGGCTGGCTCATTTTTTCTGCGCCTCGCTCTGTTGGCGGCAATAGTCGGTATCGGAGCAGACAAACATCCGCTGGCCGCTGTCATCCAGCACCACTTCGTCAAGATAGCTGTGGCGAGAACCGCAAATGGCGCAGGGTTCATCCCACTCCTGCACACTAAACGGGTGATCGTCGAAATCGAGGCTTTCGACTGCGGTATAGGGCGGCACCGCGTAGATACGCTTTTCGCGCCCGGCGCCGAACAGCTGCAGCGCCGGCATCATGTGCATTTTCGGGTTATCGAATTTCGGGATCGG
>OIFK01000635.1_pt1 | contig 11917 bp, 16 predicted proteins | sample 1582071 | NCBI WGS metagenome assembly OIFK01 (sample SAMN07501052, study PRJEB24779) | human gut metagenome | isolation source: stool | host: human infant | place: USA: Pittsburgh, PA | reverse complement strand
TATTAGTACAATATTATTCAATTTTTAAATAACATTTCTGTCGAAATTTTTACATAGCTTGTACTTCATTAGAATTGCGCACTAAAAAATGCCGCATATTCTTTTTGAATAATACGGTATCTTATAATATATTATCTAACTTTATGAATAATAATTTACTTATCCTTATGATTTTTCTCTAAGACCTTTAAAATAAGTGATGTAGCTACTCCCACAACTCCTGAAAGGTATAATATTGAAAATACAATTGCAGTATAATAAGAAAACTCAGCACTACCACCATCAAAAAAATTTGAACCAGCAATTGATATTATGAACCCCATAATAAAAATACCTATACCAATTAATACTGATTTCATATAAATTTCACGCCTTTCACATTTGATTATTAATCTAATACTATTACGAATTCATTGTAACATATATTTCCAAAACCATGCTATTCAATTTTCAAACACCATATTTGCTTGCTTACTTGGCACCTTCTAAATAGCTTGTACTTCATTAGAATTGTACATAAAAAAATACCGCATATTCTTTTTAAATAATATTTTTCTAAGTATTTATTTACGATTATTTATTGCATCAACAATTAATAATGTACATGTAAATATAGTAAATATTATGCCAATTCCAAAAATAAGTAGTGTCACAAAAATTTCATTACCATTGCAAAAAGATATAAGAATACAAAGTATAATGGTTAAAATTATAGTATATAATAGTGACTTTCCTAATAATTTATAGTTCATAACTACCTCCAAATAATATAATACAGTTACAATATAATTGTAACATTTTTTTACTTATAAACCATTTTTTATTTTTTAATAATTTCACTTTTCATATACTTTGGACCTTAATTTCATAATCTAACTAAACAATCATCTCCTATGCATATATGAGTATTAGGAGGTGATTTTTTATGGAACTAAATGAACTTGTAAATTTAATTGGTAATGTTGGTTTTCCTGTTGCAGTTAGTGCTTATCTATTGATAAGACTAGAGAAACAAATAACCACCCTTTCCTCTTCTATAAACAAGCTAAACACTATAATATCAACTAAATTAGGTGTTGTAATTGAAACTGAAAAAGATAATATATCAGCTTAATTCAGAAAATATTACACACAAAAGTGAAGTCAAACTTAAAAAATACCGCATATTCTTTTGAATAATACGGTATTTTTATATTAACTATTTTTTTTCAAAATAAAAAGCAATCTCTCCACCTACTACTATTATAGTATTTTTATTGGTTATAGTACCACCATTACATCTTCTATTACAATTAACATTTTTATAGGTAATATCATAATTCTCATCTAAAATAATAATAGCAGATTTTTGTCCCTTTTTTACAAATTCATAAGTTAAATTGTAGGAATTTTTATCACTTTTATTCAAAATATAGATACCTGGTTTATAAGTATTATTAATTGGAAAAATTTCTTCATCTGCCTTTACTTTAGAGCTTGATATTGCTAAGCATAATAATATTATTGAAACACAAGTTAAAACTTTCTTTTTCATAAAATCACCTCAACTATATTATTTACTTATACAAAAAAATTATTATAATTCATATGTAAAATCGCAATATTATTTTATTCTTTTTTTAATATATGTTATATTTTGTATATATTTTGTGTTTTATGGTAGGGGTGGTTTTTTGTATAAATTCAATGAAAGTCTTTATAAAAAGACTAAAAAATCTTCGTTAATGGACTTCATATTTATTCCATTGTTATTAATCATTATTATTTTTGTATTCTTAAGCTTGAATGACAAAACTGGTAATGATAAAAATTTATATCTTGTAGTTTTACTTATGTCTACTATTTTTTTATTACTTATATTATTTGAGATTTTAATTCCAAAAAGAATGAGTCCATTAACTAAAAAGTTATTAAAACCTGAAATAGATAAACTAATAGAGCAAGGAAAATCTTTGGAAGCCATTATATTAGATAATTCAGTAGAGTTCAGGGGCATAATGAAGGTAGCTGTTAATTCATCAAGTAACAATTATGTAGGAAAATCTTTTTCAGAAATAATTATTGATTTTAATGAAATAAATGAAGTTTTAATAAGAAATGATAATGTAATAATAAACTACAAGAAAGGTCCTTCTAGATATAATTTTGCAGTATCTGATTACTTTGAAAACTCTATAGCTTTTGCACAGGAACTAAAAGAAAAGCTTATAAAAAATCATGCATCTGTACATTTTAATTATTAAATATATTAATAAGATGCTTATGATATGGTGTTCTTACTCATCTTAGTTTAATACTTCAACTTCTGAAAATAAGAGGTCTGCCTATGCAGGCCTCTTTTTCTTAAATTAAAACCCTAATGTGCTTTGGTTCATTGTATCAACAACAATTTCAATTCCTTATTTGGAGATATGGTTTCTTCACATATTTATTCATCCTTTTATTTTTATCTCTTCAATAAGCTAATGAACAAACTGGAATTTGTTGTTACTTACTCCTTGTAGTACTTGGCCTTAAACTCAGAAAGCTTTTTCACATCTTTTCCAAATACAAATATTCTGTATGCATTTCTATGTTTTGTGTCATAATTATGAATATCATTACGTTCAAAGGTAATATTTAATTTTCTCAACTCTCTTTCAGCTTTTTCAATATCTCTTTCATTCCAAGTCCATGCAACTAAGTGCGCTTTATTCCATCTACTTTTGTTTAAATTATTCAAAGCATAGTTAACTAATTCCTCTTCCGTGTCAAAACTCTGTAGTATTGTATTAACTCCTCTCTCAGAGTAACCATATATAAATTTTTCCCCCGCTTGTTCTATATATACCTTCATATGCATTATGATTACCAATTGAAATCTCTTGAAAGGAATAACAATTATCTTCAAGGTATTTTTCTAATTCGTTGATTGTCCTCATATTTTTCCACCCCCCATAATTTTTATTAAACAAATTCTAATTTCTCTATTTAAACCTAATCTTATTATACTATATTTTTCCAATACTATATTATTCAGTTATAAAAGAAGATTTATGTTATACTTTCTACACATTCATATTTTATAACTTCCTAGGCATTAAAAAAGAACCCTATAATTAGGATTCTTTTACATTTTACCTTTTTAAAAGATATGAATTATAAAGTATAAATAGATAAAAAAATTATTTATACTATCTCCTTAATACTCTAAAAGCTGCTGCTACTTTTACAGCAAAGTCTAATGGCCTATCAATAGACTCAAAATGAATATACATAAGTCTTGGATTATCAAATAACCAGTGATTATGAAAAGCAGTTACTAATATGCCCCTTTTTCTTAGTTCAGTTATAAAATTATTTATCTCGTCTTGAAGTATAACTGTTTCACCTAAATTAAGAGTTCTACCATTATTATCAGGACACTCAAAAGAGAACATTGCTGGTAAAGCTAATGGTGATTGTGTTCTTCTTCCTAATATTTCAGCTCTTATATTTCTCATAAACATTACTGTACATACATCATTATCCCTACTTAAAACCTTAGCTCCAAGTATTTCAGCAAATCTATCACAAGTTCTACAAAAATTTGACATAAAATTTCCCTCCAAATTATAAAAATCTTATCTGTAATATACATAATATGAAGTTATGTACAATTTGGTTAATCATTCTTGTATTACTTTACATATTACTTTTTTAACTTCTGCATATATCATTTATGAATACTTTGAAAGGAGGAATTTATTATGGCAATTACTAAGGTTTTAGCTAGTTCTGCTTTAGTTATTGAAGTAGAAAATGGATCAGACAAAAACGGAGCTCCAACTTATAGAAAGAAATCTTTTGCTGGAGTTAAGGGAAATGCTGCTGTTGAAAATGTATATGCTGTTGCAGATGCTGTGAAAGCAGTAATGAAGAATCCAACTAGAAACTACTACCTAAATGACTCTAACTTGCTTGACAACGACCAAGAGTAATAGGGGTAATTTCTAAATCTTAAAGAAAGGGAGGAACTAGGTTATGGAGTTTACTTTATCAATGACTTTCACTACTTCTAATGGAGATAAATCTACTATCTCTATTGAAGGAGTTAAGGAAAACTTAACTCAAGCTGAAGCTTCAACTTTAATGGATACCATCATAGAAAAAGATATTTTCCTTACTAAGAATGGTACATTAACTGGCAAGTATTCAGCTCAGTTAGTACAAAAACAAGTTACTAAGTTTAATGTAGCTTAATAAAAAATATGGGATAGATATTTATTTTCCTTGTTCCATCGCAAGCTCAAATTCACAGAAAAATAAAATTCTATCCCCTTCCTACTTAAGGTAAGGAAAATAGGCTTGCAAGTAACTGCAAGCCTATTTTTTCTATATCTATTCTATTTCATTACTATCTACTAATCTTTTTGCAACACTACAAATATTCTTAAAAGCTTCTCTAAGTCCACTTTCTCCCTTATTAGGTGTCTTAATAATTGTAATTTTATCATTATACGTATCAATTACTTCTGAGCGATCTTCTGAAATTGCTGCTAAAGCTTTTGTACTAGTTGTTGTTACAATATCATAAGCTACTTTTGCACACATAGAAGCAGAATCTGCATAACTTAATGAAGGGCCACATATTACAACATCCGGATTTAACCTTTTAACCATGCCACAAAGTTTACGACTAACCTCCTCTGGATTTTCAAGATATGTTCCAGTTCCACAATAAAGTGTTGCAACTATATTACCATCTATTTCTTTTAAATAAGGCTTCATAATTACCCCTGGTCCAATTATCTCCTTTGTTCCAGTAAGAGGAATCATTTTATCATTTTTTGTTCCATATCCAGATTGAACTTGATCTAATATCATTATAACTTTCATAATTAACTTCCCATCCTATAAATCGTCAAATGATAAATCATCAAGAGAGATATCATCATCTGCGCTTTCACTTGCCTGTAATTCTTCCTTTTTATATTGCTTATCCATCATCTTTACAAATGGCATATAAATAAACACACCTAAAATTACAAGAATTAATTGAAGAAGAGCTCCTCTCCAGCCAGTTGTTAAAAATCCAGATATAATAACAGGAGTTGTCCATGGCATACTTACTCCGCTAGTAAATGGAACTAGTCCACTAACCATTGAAAAATATGATATTAAAATATTTATAAGTGGTGTTAATAAAAATGGAATTAAAATTGTTGGATTTAATACTACAGGTAATCCAAATATAACAGGTTCATTTATTCCAAATAATGCAGGTACAATTGAAATCTTACTTAAGTTTTTAATACGTTGTGATCTACATACAATAATCATTGCAATTAACATAGATAATGTTGATCCAGCTCCTCCAAATGTAGTGAACAAGTCATAGAACTGTTGATTTATTACATTTGGAAGTGCAGTTCCTGCTTGGAATGCTGATAAATTTTCCATTGAAAGCGGTGTTAATATAGGCTGCATTATACTACCAACAATAGAACCTCCATTTATTCCAAAGAACCAGAAGAAATGTTGGAATCCCATTGCAACTAATACTGCACCTAATGTATTTCCTAACACTAGAAGTGGTTGTTGTAAAAATTTAAATATAAAATTAAATGCGTTATCATATGGTGTAATTGCTATTAAACTATTAGCTAAAAAGAATACTCCAAGTACTACTGCTGAAGGAACTAACGCTGCAAATGATTGAGTAACTGCTGGTGGAACACCTTTAGGCATTTTAATTATCCATCCTTTTTTAATTACCCATGCGTATATATGAACTGATACAAATGCAGTTATTATTCCTATGAATATTCCTTTAGAACCAACCCAATCTAATGGAATTCCATTTAATGTTACACTTCCATCTGTAACTTTATATGGCATTAATATAAACCATGATACTACAGCTACAGCAGCTCCTGATAATTTATCTACATTTAATTCTCTTGAAAAAGAATATGCAATTCCAACTACAGCTAAGATAGCCATAATATCAAATGTTGCACTTGTTGGTTTAGCCATATAGGCTGTCCAATTTTCTCCAAAAAATCTTGCCCAAAATTCTGTCCAATTATTAATTGGGAAGTTTGCAATAAGTAAGAAGAATGATCCTATAATTAATAATGGTGTTGTAAGTAAAAATCCATCTCTAATAGAAATTAAGTATTTATTTTTCCCAATCTTTTCAGCAAGTGGCATAAAAATTGATTCTAATTTATCTAACATTAATAATCACCTCACTTTTTTATTTATTACTTTTTATAAGCTTTATAGCATGTTTTAATATTTTTTCTCCATTCATCATTCCATAATCATCAGAATTAATTACTTCAATTGGAATCCCACTATTTTCATAACGTTTTGAAATTTCCTTATATCTATACTTTACTTGAGGACCTAATAAAATTACATCTGGATGTTTTTCTTCAACAACTTCATCTATCTTCCCATCTGGAAAAGCTTTTATTTCTAGTGGAAGCTTATGCTCATTAGCCACCTTTTGCATATTATTAGCTAACATACTAGTTGACATTCCTGCACTACAAAATAAATATATTTTTTTCATTCTACCCTCTCACTTTCTTTATAAGTTTTTCTTGAATGTAAATATTTTTCTAGGTTCCATATAATTAAGTAAAAATAATTCTTCCTTTGGTATATGCCCAATTACATTCTTTCTTCCATCATTAGGCATATCTTTTAGTACAATGTGAAGCTCACCTTTATATCTTGAATATTCATCATTTAATATAACAACGTCTCCTCTTTTCATATCCACAGCATTTGCTTTTTGAATAGATTCATTAGCAAATGTTCCTCTTGGAGCACTAGAACGAACCATATATTCACTAACGTCTCCTCTATTTGCATGATTTTCCTTGTAATATAAAATTTCATATTCTACTTCAGTTAATTCTTTATCTAACTCAATTCCAAATGTTAAAATTCCAGGATTAATTTTTGAACATGCTTCTAATTCTTCTTCTGAAGCATAAGCATTTCCTATCATAACGTCATCAATCATTCTAGTAGCAAATAGATGTCTTACTTGTAAATCTATAGGCAAATCACGATGCATTTCTAAAGTACATAACCCTTCCCTTACTGGCCAAGGCCCAAATGTATCATTATTATTACTAGATACAAAAGCTGCTGTATGTAACCCATACTCTTTCATTGCTTTATTACAATTATTAAAGTGCTCTAAACTTAAACCTGTATATCTTTGTGGGTAAAAATTGTGACAAGTAATAACCTTATCTTTGTTTGGAAAATTACTCATTACATTATCTAAGTACCCACTACCCCCACTTGCATTTAGCTCTATTTTTAAACCACCTTGGTTATATGTCATAAGACTTTCTTTTACTCCATCAAAACCTTCATCTAATCTTATTCCATCTGCATGTATCTCACTAAATAAAGATAAATCATCATAAGATACACCAAGATCTTTAAAAACTACTGGATTAACATCAAGAATTACTTCCATGCCCTCTTCATGTGCAACATCAATTAATTCTCTAAATTCATCTATAAGCTCTTCTCTTGTCTTTTTTCCTATACTTAATAGACATGTAAAAACTCTTTTAAATCCATATTTTCCAGCTAAACGAATGTATTCAATATCCTTTTCCTTTGTTGAATGTTCTGGATATATAGAAATTCCAAGTCGTGCCATTTAAATCCCTCCTGTTACCTTTCTTCAAACTTTAAATAGAAATTAAACTTCATAGACTTTTCATTTAATCTGTATTTATGATCTAATTCTGGACCACAGCTATTAGACCCAATTCCACTTTGTTTGTAGTCAATTATTAAATAGGTTGCATCATCTTCAATTAATTCAAAGTTATGCTTTTTATTTGTTAATTCTTCAGTTGAAAAATGAGATACATTAAAACTGAAATCATCCTGTGACGCTACATAAATACTTGAATTTTCATTATAGATTTCAACTTCTTTACATAAACTTCTGCTTCCATTTTCCTGTGGACGAATATAGTCTTCATGGATTTTTGAAACACTTGAATTAAATCTTCCTAAATAACTAGCATAATGTTTATCTTGATAATTCTCATAAGGTCCTAACCCAAAATAACTTAAATTCTCATAAGATTTATCTAATTTAATTTCAACTCCAAACCTTGGTAAGAAAGGTGAATTAACATTTTTAACTGCATCAATCTCAGATTTTATCAAACCATTTGGTAATATAATCCACCTAATTACAATATCTAATACTTTCTCACGGTATATAGGAATCAAACTCAAATGACTGGTAATTGTTATAGAACTTTCTTTATTTTCTATTGTAGTTTTGTATACTCTTGACTCTAAGTTATTAAAGCCAGCTTCTATCCACTGAAATTTTATTTTTCTATCATTATCAGTAGGAGCACGCCATACTTTAAACTTCATAGAATCTTCAATAAATCTACATTTTTTATTTTCTATTAATTTGAATAATGCAGTGTTTCTATCATAAATATAGTTAAAATCTCCATTAACTATATTTATTTCTTCTGCACTTTCATTCACTATAAATCCTTCTTCACAACTTTTTACTTCTGTAATACTTTCAAAAGATTTAAGACTTTTCACATTATTTGACCAAACTATCTGATCATGTCCTAATTTCAAGCCTTCTTTATATAATAGAAAATCAGCTTTTACAATGTATTCAAATAATATAGTTACAATTGTATTTGGTATTTCTGGCAAATCTAAAGAATACCATTTTTCTTCCTTAGATTTTAAAGTATCAATAAGCAATTCTTTGTCACTAATAACATTTCCATCAGAAAAAAGCTTATATTTAACCTTTAAAAAGTTACCTATATCCTTGAAATCCATCGTATTTTTAAGCTTAACTTTTTTATTAACTTCATCTACCTCAATTAGCCTTATTGGTCTATTAATGTTTTGATATTCCAAAAGTCCTGTATGAGGAACACGATTTGGATATACCAATCCATCAACACAGAAGTTTCCATCATGAGATATTTCTCCAAAATCACCACCATAGCCATACATTGTTTTGCCATCTTTACTTTTTCCCATATCTATAGCATGATCGCACCATTCCCATACATAGACCCCTGCAAATTCTTTATGATCTTGAATTAATTCATCATATTCTTTTAATCCACCAGGACCATTTCCCATTGCATGTGCATATTCACATAATATAAATGGCTTATCTATCCCCTTGTTGAAATACTCTTTTATTTCATCAATGCTAGGATACATTCTACTTATAACATCTATATTGCTAAAGTCATTTTCTCTATTTTTATCAGCATAAAATGCACCTTCATAATGTAATAACCTAGTGTTATCTAACTCTCTAGCTCTTATTAACCCTTTCTCAAAATTACCCCCAAAACCTGATTCATTACCAACTGACCACATAAAAATACATGGTCTATTTTTATAAGGAATAATAGAAGCCTCAATTCTATCTTCTATAACTTTTTCATAAATAGGATCATTTGCTATCATATTATAGTTTTCAAGATATCCAAGGCCATATAATTCAACTACACCATGAGTTTCAATATCTGCTTCACTGATAACTAGGAATCCATACTCATCGCACATTTCATAAAAAATTGGTGATTTGGGATAATGAGCTGTTCTAATTGAATTAAAGTTATATTGTTTCATTAGCCTTAAATCTAAAAGTAAATCCTCTTCTGTCATAACATATCCATTTAAAGGATGGCTATCATGATGATTTACACCACGTAATTTCACATTTACTCCATTTAGCTTTAAAACACTATCTTCAACTGAAATTACTCTCATTCCAACTTTTTCTTTAATAACTTCATCCTCTGTCTTAATTAATAAAGTGTATAATAATGGTTCTTCAGGATTCCAAAGTTCAACATCCTCTATTTTTAAAGTAACAGAATCATTATTTATAAGGCCTGACTGAATAACTTCACCTTTAGGATTTAATAAACTATAAGTAATATTAGGATTATTTACCTTGTCTGTAACTTTGAAATTTAAAAATCCTATTTTATTTTCTAAGTTAATATCAGTATCTATTTTATAATCTACAATTCTTGACTTAGCTCTCTCCAAAATATATACATCTCTAAAAACACCAGACATTCTAAACTTGTCCTGATCCTCAAAATAAGTACCATCACACCACTTTAAAACAAGTACTGCTATTGTATTTTTTCCTTCTAATATTTCTTGTGTTATATCAAACTCTGAAATACTATGAGAAATCTGGCTATATCCAATAAACTTACCATTTAACCAAATATAAAAGCATGAATCTACTCCTTCAAAGTTCAAGTGGTAATCCTTATCCTTAGAGAAATCATCTATTTCAAAATCCCTTATATAAAACCCACATGGATTATTGCTTGGCACAAATGGCGGATTAAAACCGATAGGATATTTAACATTTGTATACTGATGATTATCATATCCCTCCATTTGCCAAAGAGAAGGAACTTTTATTAAGTCAAAACTTTCATTTTTATTATTTAAAAGATTATCAATATTAATATTTCCTAAGCTATTGAAGTACTTAAACTTCCAAGTACCATTTAGTGATTTAAAACTCTTTTGATTATCTCTACTAATCTCTTTAAGTGCTTCATTAACACTTTCAAATGGAACATAATAACTTCGTCTAGGCATCATATTTACATGTAAAAAAGAAATATTTTCATGATATGAATTTAATAACACCTTTACCCACCTTTCTTCAAATATATAGATTATGAAAAGTCATCATAAACATATATTTTTGTTTTAAGAAAGCGCTTACTTAAATACATTTATATTATAATTGATAAATATTTACGTTTACATAGAATTATAGCGCTAAAATATGTTATAATGTTTCCAAAATATCTGACAGAGGTAAAAAGATGCAAATTTTATGGAATAAATATAAAAGTAATAACTTTGAAGCAAATTTAGATGAATGTGGAATTGAACAAGGCACCCCTGGAGCTGGTTATAATTATAAAGTAGAAAAAAATGCTGTTATACATTATATTTCAAAAGGTAGCGGAACCTTTAAGATTAATGATAAAATTTATACATTAAAAAAGGGGGATGGTTTTATTCTATTAAAAGATATGAATGTAGAATATATCCCTTCTATTGATGATCCTTGGAAGTATTATTGGATAGGATTTAGCGGACAAAGTTTAAATGAATATCTAAAAAGAACTTCAATTATAGATTCATGCGTTATTAACTTTAGTAAAAAATCTAAAATTCCCAATCTTATAATTGATATGTGTAATATTTCAAAGAAATATGATCAAACTTCCTCTGATGATATACTACTATTAAGTAAATTACATCTACTTTTATACTATATATCATCAGAATTTCCTAAGGCTTTTAAATATAATAACAATCTAACTCATACTTATATCCAAGAGGCTACTACATTTATAAATAATAATTATATGAATCCAATAACAGTACAAGAGGTAGCTGATCATGTAAACTTAAGTAGAAGTTATTTATATAAGATGTTTATTAAACATCTTGGTGAATCTACTCAAAGTTATTTAATTAATATTAGAATGTATAAGTCATCCATATTATTAAAAGAAACCAGTTTATCTATAGCAGAAATTGCAAATAAGGTTGGCTACAGTGATCCCTTATTGTTTTCTAAAATTTTTTCTAAACACTTTTCTATGTCAGCCTCAAAATATAGAAAAAGTCATCAAAAAAATAAGAAATTATAGATTTTGTTAACTGGTAAGTATTCAGCTCAGTTAGTACAAAGACAAGTAACTAAACTTGTTGTAGCTTAATATAAAATGTGAGATAGCTAATTAAAATTTTATACTTTCCGATATATAAAAAAATAAGGGGCTGTATCAAAATAAATTTGATACAATCGGATAAAAAGAAAGAAGAGAATTCATGAATTTGAATTCTCTTC
>OIFK01000634.1_pt1 | contig 11930 bp, 9 predicted proteins | sample 1582071 | NCBI WGS metagenome assembly OIFK01 (sample SAMN07501052, study PRJEB24779) | human gut metagenome | isolation source: stool | host: human infant | place: USA: Pittsburgh, PA | reverse complement strand
GGCATAGAGGAAACACTCCTTCCCATACCGAACAGGAAAGTTAAGCTCTATAGCGCCGATGGTACTGCATGGGAGACCGTGTGGGAGAGTAGGACGTTGCCAAGTTGTAAAAAGAATAGCAATAGCTATTCTTTTTTTTGTTATGGAACAAAAAATAAATATCTACTCCACTTTTTTACAAATAAAAATATGTACAATAATAGATAATATATTATATGATATATAATTGAATGAGAAATACATAATTATAAAGGAGGATAAGAAGAAGATGAAGCTGATATTGAAGTATTTAAAGAATTATAAGTTATTAGTAGTTATTAATGTTATATCAGTATTTGGATTTGCCTTAGTAGAGTTAGGAATACCAACTATAATGGCAAAAGTAATTGATAGTGGGATAGCTAATAGAGATATTCAATATATAAAAAGGATGGGTGGAGTTATAGTAATTATTTCAATTCTAGGTGTTGCAGGAACAATTCTTTTAGGATATTGTTCAGCTAAAATATCCACCGGAATTACTAGGGATATAAGAAATGATATTTTTAAGAAAGCTCAAGAATTTTCTCATAGTGAATATGATAAGTTTGGTATATCATCAATGATTACAAGAACTACAAATGATGCATTTGTTTTATTGCAATTTGTTAATACCCTTTTAAGGACGGCAGTATTAACTCCTGTTATGTTTGGAATTAGTCTAGTGCTAATACTTAGAACTAGTGTAAAGCTATCAACAGTACTTGCTATTACTGTACCATTTATAGTTATAGGGGTTATTATTATTGCTAAAATATCTGAGCCATTATCTGAAACTCAGCAAAAAAGACTAGATAAATTAAATAGAATATCTAGAGAAAATCTAACAGGTATAAGAGTTATAAGGGCATTTGGTAATGATAATCATGAAAAAGAACGTTTTGAAGATACAAATGAAGCATATGCAAGTGTATCTAAAAAGTTATTTAAGCTGATGGCAGTGTCACAGCCATCATTCTTTTTGTTACTTAATGTAGCAATCTTAGCAATATTCTGGGTTTCCAGTAATATGATAGATGCTGGAACTCTTCAAATAGGAGAGCTAGTTGCATTTATAGAATATTTATTTCATGCAATGTTCTCATTAATGTTGTTTTCAATGGTATTTGTAATGTATCCAAAAGCGCAGGTATCTGCTAATAGAATTGAGGAATTATTAAATGAAGAACCTTTAATTAAAAATCCCGAAAATGGAGTAAAGCAAACAGAAGTAAAGGGTGAAGTTGAGTTTGATAATGTAACATTTGTTTATCCTAATGGAGAAGAGCCAGTACTTAAAAACATATCTTTTAAATGCAAGAAGGGAGAAATGATTGCATTTATAGGAAGTACAGGAAGTGGTAAAAGTACATTAATAAATCTTATACCTAGATTTTATGATGTTACTGAGGGTAGTATAAAAGTTGATGGTGTCGATGTAAGAGATTATGATCTTAAGGCTTTAAGAAAGAAAATAGGTTTTATACCACAAAAGACTTTATTATTTACAGGAAGTATATCTAGCAATATAAAGTTTGGTAAGAAAAATGCGAAAACAGGTGAAGTAGTTCATTCTGCAAAGGTAGCTCAAGCATATGATTTCATATCAAAGAAGCCTAAACAATTTGAAGAAATAATAAGCGAGGGTGGTAAGAATGTTTCTGGAGGACAAAAGCAAAGATTATCTATTGCTAGAGCATTAGTTAGAAAGCCAGAAATATATATATTTGATGATAGCTTTTCAGCCTTAGATTTTAAGACGGATTCAATACTTAGGGAAAGACTTAAGGAAGAAACAAAAGAGTCTGTTGTGTTAGTGGTTGCTCAAAGAGTTGGATCTATAATGGAGGCGGATAGAATTGTAGTTCTAAATGAAGGAGAAATAGTTGGAATAGGAAAGCATAAAGAGTTATTAAAAACTTGTACAATTTATAATGAAATTGCATCATCTCAATTAACAAAGGAGGAATTAGAATATGAATAAGTTTAAAGTTATAGTTAAGAAAATTTCTCCTTTTATAAAACCTTACAGATGGGCATTTTTTGGAGCCATAATTTTTATAATTTCAGCTGCAATATTTAATGCATTAGCTCCAGTAACTGAAGGATTAATAATCACTCAATTAACTGAGGATTCTTTCAATATAATGAAGGGAATTGAGGGCGCAGGAGTTAATTTTAGATACGTAATAAAGGTAATGATAGTCTTAGGAGTAGTTTATGTTTCAAGTACTGCTTCAACTTATATTGCAAGTTTTCTTTTAACTAATGCAATTCAAAATACAGTAAAAGGACTTAGAAATGCTGTGCAAGATAAGATAAGAAGGTTACCAATAAGCTATTTTGATGGGAATAGTTATGGAGATGTATTAAGTAGAATAACTAATGACATAGATACAATATCTAATGCCCTTCAACAAAGCTTTGTGCAAGTTGTAAATTCATTTCTATCAATTACTCTTGCACTTATAATGATGTTTACTATAAATATAAAAATGGCATTCATAGCTATTTTTATAATTCCGTTAAGTATATTAGTATCAAGATTTATTGTAAGTAAATCACAAAACCTATTTTATAGACAACAGAAGGCACTAGGAAAGTTAAATGGTAAAGTACAAGAAATGTATACTGGCTTTAATGAAATAAAGCTTTATGGAAAACAAGAAGATTCTATAAAAGAGTTTATGGAAACCAATGATGAACTTTGTAAAACTGGATTTAAAGCACAGTTTATATCAAGCACAATGTCTCCACTTGTTTCATTAGTTAGTTATATCGGCATTGCTATAATAGGGGCAATAGGAGCTATAGATGCAATTAGGGGAATAATTACTACAGGAAATTTACAAGCCTTCATAAGATATATATGGCAAATAAACCAACCTTTATCGCAAGTAACTCAATTATCTTCTGCTATGCAATCAGCAGTAGCAGCTATGGAAAGAGTAATAGAAATCTTAGATGAAGAAGAACAAATAAAAGACAAAGTAGATTCAATTACACTAAAGGACCCAAAGGGAAATGTAAGCTTTGATCATGTTAAATTTGGCTATTCTGAAGATAAAACTCTTATTAAAGATTTGAATGTAGATATAAAAAGCGGTCAGATGGTTGCAATAGTTGGACCAACTGGTGCAGGAAAAACAACAATTATCAATCTACTAATGAGATTTTATGAGATTCAAGGGGGATCTATTAAAATTGATGGTGTAGATATTAGAGATATAAAGCGTGAAGCCTTAAGAAAGATGTTTGGAATGGTACTTCAAGATACATGGCTTTATAAAGGCACAATAAAAGATAATATTAGATATGGAAGATTTGATGCAAGTGATGAAGAAGTTATAAATGCAGCAAAAGTTGCAAATGTACATCATTTTATTAAAACACTACCAGATGGATATGATATGATTCTAAATGAGGAAGCCTCAAATATATCTCAAGGTGAGAAACAATTACTTACTATTGCTAGAGCAATATTAGCTGACCCTGCTATTTTAATACTTGATGAAGCTACTAGTTCAGTAGATACAAGATTAGAACTTATGATTCAAAATGCAATGAAAAATGTAATGAATGGTAGAACAAGTTTTGTAATTGCTCATAGATTATCTACAATAAGAAATGCAGATTTAATATTAGTTATTAATGATGGAGATATTGTTGAAAAAGGTACACATGAAGAACTAATTAATTATAAAGGGTTCTATGAAAAATTATACAATAGTCAGTTTGCAAATAAATAATAAAAAAGGCTCAATGAATAATCTAAGGGTATTTCATTGAGTCTTTTTTGCTTGAATTATAATAATGTAATTGTTAAAAAATGAATTGACAAATTAATATAAAGAATTGTAAAATTTATAACAAAATATTAAATTGCTAAGGGTACCCTGTATTTTTATATTAAACTATTAAAAATATAAGAAATTTATTGAAGAATATTGACAAAGGACAAGCCACCTACTATTATATTAATTATATGGTACATTTTTGGTAACTAGGTATTATAAGGAACGGCTAGATAACAATGGGGTGATTAGACGTAATTAACTTGTCTGATACCCTTTTATTATAAATACCTTAGTAATGAATATAGTCAGTATATTTATAAAAAGATTAACATAAAATGTTAGTTGATATGAATATATTGAATTATATAAAGCAATAATCATACATAAAAAATAAAGGGGGATAAAAACATGAAACGTAAAAAAATAGCTATTGCGTTATCAGCAGCTCTTTCTGTATCTGTATTAGCAGGATGCGGAGGAAGTGATAACGGAGGTAATGATGGTACTACAGATTTATCATCAGATGTTGTTACAACATATGAAGCTAAGGATATGACTAATAATCCTGAAGTTGCAAAAAATAGAAAGGATACTTTAGTAATTGGTACTATTGCACCAGATGGAGTGTTTAATCCATTGTATGCAGAAAGTGCTTATGATGCATATCCAACTGAATTAATGTTCGGTTCATTAACAGCACCTCAAGCTGATGGTTCTATGGGAGAATACTTAGCAGGAGTACCAGAAATTTCAGAAGATGGTCTAACTTATACTTATAAGATTAAGAAAGACGCAAAGTGGTCTGATGGAACAGATGTTACTGCAAAAGATGTAGAAATGGCAATAAAGATAGCTTGTGATAGTAGCTACACAGGGGTTGCAGACTATAGAACAGGAAGAGTAAAAATTAAGGGAGCTCAAGAATATTTTGACGGAAAAGCTGATTCAGTATCAGGTGTTGAAATAGTTGATGATAAAACTGTTAAGTTTACATTAGTAGATAAGAGCTCTTCCGCTGAAATAGTATTAGGAGGTACTCAACCAGTTAATGCAGCGTACATGGCTAAGTACTATTCTCAAGGGCATACAGATAAATTAAAAGAAACATTTGCAAATCCAGGTCCAACATCAGGAGCTTATAATTTCAAGAGCTACAAGAAGGGACAAGAATTAGTTCTAGAAGCTAATGATAACTTTGTTCTTGGAAAGCCTGGAATTAAGAATATAGTTTATAAAGTTACTACTGAAGCTACAAAACTTCAAATGTTAGAAGCTGGAGATATTGACTTAGTTGATCTATCGGTAAGTGAAGATAATGTAAGTCATAGTGAAGATTTAGGATATCTTGGATACAAATTATATCCAACAAATGGTTACGGATATATTTGCTTTAATCATAACAAACCACAATTTAAAGATCCAGCAGTTAGAAAGGCATTAACAGTTGCTTTAGATAGACAAACTATAACTTCTTCAATCTTTAATAAGTATGCTGAAGTTATAAATGTTCCACAAACAAAAGCTTCATGGGCTTACTATGAAGGTGATAATAAATACGAATACAACTTAGAAGAAGCTAAGAAAATCTTAGATGAAGCTGGTTGGAAAGTAGGAGCAGATGGAATCAGAGAAAAAGATGGAGTTAAATTAACAATTAACTTTACTGGTACTTCTGATAATGATGTTGTAGATTCAATACTTTCTGTATCTAATGATGACTGGAAAGAACTAGGAGTTAAGTACACTAGTGAAAAGATGGACTTCACTGCTATGAGAGAAAAGCAACAAGGTAACGATTGGGATATGATGTTCATGGCTTGGGGATTAACTAATGACCCTAACGATATGGATGTTTATGGAACAAATGGTTCTCAAAATAAGACAAATTACAGCAACGAGAAGGTTGACAAATTATATGATCAAATTAATAAAGAATTAGATAAAGAAAAAGCTAAAGAGTTATATAAGGAATTATATACTGAATTAAATAATGATTTACCATATATATTTGTATATCAAAGAAGTGATATGTGGGCTTACAATGGAAGAGTTAAAGGATTAGAAAACTCACCATTTGTTCACTATACTTGGAACCTTTATAAGGCAACTTTAGCAGAATAATAGTTCACTAATTAATTTGTGAGGCATTTCATAATGAAATGCCTCTAATAATTAGAAGAATAAATTAGTTTATTTTTCTAATTATTCAATTAAATGTAATTAACGAACTGAGAAATGGGGAGAGAAAATGTTACAATATACAGTGAAAAGAGTATTGAAAATGATACCGACGTTGTTAATAATCTCTTTATTGTTGTTTAAGGTTATTGACTTAGCGCCAGGAAACTTCCTAGATACTAAGGTTAATCCTAATATGACAGTAGAAAAGTTAGAACAGTTAGAAGCGGTATACGGATTTGACAAGCCTTTTGGTGAAAGATATGTAAACTGGCTTAAGAAAGCAGTAAAAGGAGATTTTGATGAGTCCCTTAAGTTAAGACAACCAGTAAGTGAAATTATAAAAGATTATGCTTGGAATTCATTTGTTTTAGCTGGAACAGCATTTTTATTATCTATATTAATTGCTATTCCATTAGGTATAGTTTGTGCAACAAAACAGTATTCTCTTGCAGATAAGGCAACTACCATACTGACATTTGTTTCTATATCATTACCATCTTTTTTACTTGGACTTATGCTTATAAATGCATTTTCATTAAAGATTAAATTATTTCCTATAGGGGGAATGACTACAGCAGGTTCTAATTTAACAGGAGTTGGCTATTACAAGGATGTATTGATTCATATGGTATTGCCAGTTGTTAGTTTAACTATCTTACAAGCAGGATCTTTGATAAGATACGTTAGAACAGCTATGCTTGAAGTAATTAACCAAGATTATATAAGAACAGCTAGAGCTAAAGGTTTAAAAGAGAAGGTTGTTATTTATAAACATGCCTTAAGAAATGGATTGATTCCAGTAATAACTTATATTGGTATGAGTTTACCTGGTTTATTTGCAGGTGCTCTTATTACTGAAACAATATTTGTATGGCCAGGTATAGGTAGAATAGGATATGAAGCAATATTAAATAGAGATTATACTTTACTTATGGGATTTAATATGTTCATGGCTGTACTTACTTTAATGGGTAATTTACTATCAGATATTCTTTATGCAGTGGTTGATCCACGTATAAAATTAAAGTAGGAGGGGAAACGATGCTAGATAAATTAAAGAAAAACAAGCAACAAATAGAGGCAAAAGAAATAGATGAATCTAATGTTGATAAAAAAGATGCAACAAATTATGAAATTGAATCCCCTGGAAAATTAATTATAAGAAGACTAAAGCAAAATAAATTCGCAATGATAGGGTTGGCTTTATTAATATTTATGTTTATATTTTCCTTTATAGGACCTTTATTATCTCCATATGGTTATAATGATAGAAGTGCATTAATTAAAGCAGCTCCATCTTTAAAACATTGGTTTGGTACTGATTATCTTGGAAGAGATGTACTTACAAGAGTTATGGTTGGAGGAAGAATTTCAATAGCAGTTGGTGTAGTATCAGTTGTTATATCAGTTGTTGTAGGTACTTTAATAGGTTCTATAGCAGGATATTATGGTGGGAAAATAGATTATTTCTTAATGGCATTTACGGATGTATTCTTATCAATACCATTTTTACCAATAGTAATTTTAATGGGAAGTATGTTATCTGATTTAAAAGTAAATCCTAATATGAGAATAGTAGCATTGATGTTTATGCTTGGTTTACTTTCTTGGCCATCTATTGCAAGGTTGGTTAGAGGAGAAATATTATCTTTAAGAGAACAGGAATTTATGCAAGCTACAGAATCATTAGGACTTAAAGATACTAGAAAGATTATAAAACATTTAATTCCAAATGTTATCCCTACAATAATTGTTAATGCTACACTAGGAGTTGCATCTGCAATACTTACTGAATCAGCATTAAGTTATTTAGGTATGGGAGTAGTTGAACCTACACCATCATGGGGAAATATGATTTCAGCATCAAATAAAGCAATTGATTTACAAAAAAGACCATGGCTTTGGATGCCACCAGGTGCTTGTATGGTAATTACAGTAATGGCAGTTAATCTATTTGGGGATGCCCTAAGAGATGCACTTGACCCTAAGAAGAGAAGATAGGAGGAAGAGGTATGAGTGAAAATTTAATAGAAGTAAAAAACTTAAAAACCTTTTTCAAAACAGAAGCAGGAATAGTTAAAGCAGTAAATGATGTTTCTTTTAAGGTCAAAAAAGGTGAAACTGTATGTGTTGTTGGTGAATCAGGATGTGGTAAATCAATAACAGCTATGAGTATTATGGGATTAGTATCTAAGGATACTGGCTTTAATGATGGTGGAGAAATACTTTTTGAAGGAAAAGATTTATTAAAATCAACTGATGAAGAAATGAGAAATATCAGAGGTAAGGATATCGCAATGATATTCCAAGAACCAATGAGTTCTCTTAATCCAACATTTACAATAGGATTTCAAGTTATGGAGCCTTTGATTTTACATGAAGGTTTAGATAAAAAAACTGCTAGAAAGAGAGCAATAGGATTATTAGAAGAGGTAGGAATACCTAGAGCTGATGAAATTGTTGATTGTTATCCACATGAATTATCAGGTGGTATGAGACAAAGAGTTATGATAGCTATGGGTCTTGCTTGTAAGCCAAAACTTCTAATTGCAGATGAACCAACAACTGCACTAGATGTTACAATACAAGCGCAAATTTTAGATTTAATGAGAAAAATAAAAAAAGATCTTAATACATCAATCTTATTAATAACTCATGATCTTGGGGTTGTTGCAGAAATGGCAGACTATGTTGTTGTTATGTATGCAGGTAAGGTTGTTGAAGAAGGTGGAGTTATGGAGATATTCAAAAATCCATCTCATCCATATACAAAGGGACTTTTAAAGTCAAAGCCTATAATTACTGAAAGAAAAGAGGAATTATATTCTATACCTGGACAAGTTCCTAATCCTGTTGGAATACCAGATTCTTGTTATTTCAGTGAAAGATGTGAATATTGTAAGCCAGAATGTAAGAATACAATACCACATTTAAGATTAATAGAAGATAACCATAAGGTAGCTTGTTGGTTATATGAAGAAAATGCATCAAAGGAGGAAAATTAGTAGATGGAACAAGAAGTTATACTAAAAGTAGAAAATCTAAAAAAATATTTTCCAATAAAGGGTGGATTTTTTTCTAAAACTATAGGTAATGTAAAAGCTGTTGATGGTGTATCTTTAGAGGTAAGAAAAGGAGAAACTTTAGGAATAGTTGGAGAATCAGGTTGTGGTAAATCTACAACTGGTAGAGCTATACTTCAATTACTTAAGCCTACAGGGGGGAAAGTATACTTTAAAGACCAAGACTTAAGTAAATTAAGTAAAAAGGAAATGAGAGCACTTAGACCTAAGATGCAATTAATATTCCAAGATCCATATTCTTCACTAAATCCAAGAATGACAGTTGGACAAATAATTGGGGAAGCTTTAATAGATCATAAAATGGCTACTAAAGAAAACTTAAGAGCTAAAGTTTTAGAAGTAATGGATCTATGTGGGCTTGCTGAATATCAAATAGATAGATTTCCACATGAATTTTCAGGTGGACAAAGACAAAGAATAGGTATTGCGAGAGCACTAGCACTTGATCCAGAGTTCATTGTTGCTGACGAACCTGTATCTGCACTTGATGTATCTATTCAAGCACAAATTATAAATTTATTAGTAAAGCTACAAAAAGAAAAAGGATTCTCATATATGTTCATATCACATGACTTATCTGTTGTTGAACATTTATGTCAAAGAGTTGGAGTTATGTACTTAGGATCAATGGTTGAACTTGCAGATAAGGATGAATTATTTGATAATCCATTACATCCTTATACAAAGGCATTACTTTCTGCTATTCCAATACCAGACCCAACAATTAAGAGAGATAGAATTATATTAACAGGAGATATACCTTCACCTGCTAATCCTCCAAAGGGATGTAAGTTCCATACAAGATGTCCATACGCTACTGATAAATGTAAGGAAGAAGCGCCTGAATACAGAGAGATTAAAGAAGGACATTTTGTTGCTTGCCATAGAGTTGGAGAAATATAAAATTTAAATAGATTATAAGGGGGCGCTTTAGTGGCAATATTTGAAAAAAATATAGAAAAGATAGAAGAGAAAAATAGAAAGAAGCGTGAATTAGAGGAAGGGATTAAAAAGCTTAAAGCTGAAAATCTTCCATGGAAAGATATTTGGGCCCTTATAGTTGCAATGTTTCAAGTAGTATTACCATTTGCATTAGGGATAATATTAATTTATTTTTTAATAATGTTATTTTTAACGCAGGTTTGGTTATAGCTTTAATTAAGTCTCGAAGAATTAATTTTCTTCGGGGCTATTTTAATTATTATAAAGGGGGAAAAATATGAATTTAAGTATTCAAGAAAAGTTAGAAGAAGTTAAAAAGTACAACCAAAGAATAAGTGAACTTGGTAAACTAAGCTCCTTAGCATATTGGGATATGAAAATGAGTATGCCATCTAAGGCAACTGAGCAAAGAGCTGGGACTTTAGGATTTTTATCTGGTGAAATATTTAAGATGGTAACAGCTGATAAAGTTAAAGAGTTTATTGAGTTTTTTGAACCTATTATGAATGAATTAGATTTAGTTGATAGATCTATGATAAAAGCATTAAAAAAGAGTTATTATGAAATAAAAAATATTCCACAAGATAAATTTGAGGAATATACAGTAGCAACATCTTTAGGAGAAGCAGCTTGGGAAGAAGCAAAAGCTAAAAAGGATTTTGAAATATTTAAACCAAAGTTAGAAAATATAGTTTCTTTATTAAGGGAATTTACTGAATATTATGGATATGAAGAAAATAAATATGATGCATTACTAAATCAATTTGAAGAAGGACTTACAGTTAAAAAGGTAGATAAGTTATTTAATGAGTTAAAAGAAGGAATTTTAAATCTATTAGGTAGAATTAAAAATAGTAATAAAGTAGTTACTAGTAAATTATTAGAGGGAAAATATTCTATAGAAGCACAAAAAGAGCTAAGTGAATATTTACTGGATGTAATAAAGTTTGATAAAGAAGCCGGTAGATTAGATGAAACTACACATCCATTTACTTTAAATATGGGAAATAAGGATGTAAGAATTACTACTCATTATTATGAGGATAATTTATTATCTAATATTTTTAGTATTATACATGAAGGTGGACACGCACTATATGAACAGCATATTCCAGATACTCTTATAAATACAGGGCTTGATGGTGGTGCTTCAATGGGAATTCATGAATCACAATCAAGATTTTATGAGAATATAGTAGGAAGAAGTAAAGAATTTTTAAGCTTTATTCTACCTCATATAAAAGAAAAGTTCCCAAGTTTATCAGATATAACTTTAGAGGAGTTTTATGAGGGGGTAAATTGTGTTAAACCATCTCTAATAAGAATAGAGGCAGATGAATTAACTTATAGTCTTCATATAATAATCAGATATGAAATTGAAAAAGCACTTATAAATGGAGAAATAGAGGTAGAAGACTTACCTAAGGTGTGGAATAAAAAATATGAGGAATATTTAGGTGTTTCACCAAAGGATGATGAAGAGGGGGTTCTTCAAGATATGCATTGGTCTGCAGGTAATATAGGATATTTCCCAAGCTATGCTTTAGGTAACCTTTATGGTGGACAGTTCCTAAATACAATGTTAAAGGATAATCCAAGGGCTATAACAGAAGTGGTTAATGGAGATTTAATGTATATAAATAACTGGTTAAAAGATAATATTCATGTTCATGGAGGAATATATACTCCTGAAGAGTTAGTTAAGAAAGTGACTGGAGAAGAACTTAAAACAAAGTATTTCTTAGAGTATCTAGAACAAAAATATACAAAGTTATATGATTTAAAATAGGCATAAAAATAGAGCACTACTTATAAAAAGGTAGTGCTCTATTTTTTTGTATTTTGAATACCACCTGCTATGCGGGTGGTTCTAAAGAGCTTTTAGCGGTGAGTAGAAAGTAAAAAACCT
>OIFK01000632.1_pt1 | contig 12051 bp, 8 predicted proteins | sample 1582071 | NCBI WGS metagenome assembly OIFK01 (sample SAMN07501052, study PRJEB24779) | human gut metagenome | isolation source: stool | host: human infant | place: USA: Pittsburgh, PA | reverse complement strand
AGAACCCTCTTGCCCAGTATTACCTTGTTCAGCATTTTGGTTGTTTTGTTCAGTATTGCCTTGTTGCGTATTTTGATCACCAGTGGCACCTTGTGTACCAGTTGCTGTTTGATTGTTATTAGGTTTTACTTGAGTACCTTGACCTGTTTGATCAGCGTCTTGACCAGTAGTTGGGTTATTATTTTGATCTGTATTAGGTTTTACTTGTGTGTCTTGATTAGTATTCCCAGGTGCAGTTGTACCAGGTTCAGTGGCAGTTGGATTGTTTTCTTCAGGTTTCGGAGACACTTCTCCAGGTTTACTAGCTCCGTTAATCTCTTCATTACCTTGTCCTGGTGTTACTGTTGCATTAGGTTGTCCAGTTTGTTCTCCATTAGTATTTGGCGTACCAGTCACAGCTGGGTCATTATTAGGTTTTAATTGAGTACCATCATTAGGCGTGTTCTCAGTATTACCTGTTTGACCACTTGGTTTTTGATTTCCAGTTTCATTAGTTGTTGCTGTAGTACCTTGGTTACTTGTAGGTTTAATTTGTGTACCTTGATCGTCTGCTTTGTTTGGCTCACCGGTAGGCGTAGAATCACCGGATGGTTTTACTTGTCCAGCTTGTGTTGCTGTAGTACCTCCTGTTTGCGGTGAAGGTTGAGCGTGATTTTCATCAGCATTATTAGGCGCTGGCGCAGTTTCTGCACTGGCACCTTCAGGTTTCGTTGCAGCAGGCTTACCACCAGCTTGCTCACCAGTAGTTACAGCAGGTTGGCCTTCTGTATTATGAGTACCAGCATCAGCTTGAGGTGTATCATGACCTTGGATAGAAGCATCATTACCAGGTTGGGCTACTGAAGTACCTTGAGGTCCATTGGATTGCGCGGCATCTTGACCAGTTGTTGACGTAGCTGGTTTACCACCATTTTGTTCCCCATTAGTACCTGCTGAAGTTACTGCAGTATCTTGATTATGATTTTCACCACCGGCTTGTGGTGTGTTCTCAGCGCCAGGAGTACCAGCCCCAACTTGAGGTGCATTATTTTCTTGATTAGCCGGATGTGTTACTGCAGCATTTTGGTCACCAGCATGATTTTCATTTGGTGCATCTTGACCTGTAACACCAGGTTGACTTGCTGTATTGTGCGTATCCGCGCCTGCTTGTGGTCCTTCTTGTCCTTGATCTGCTCTAGCAGGCTGTCCACCTGTATCAACTGTACCAGTTGTTACTCTTTCGAATTCTTCAGCCTGTTCAGCATGAGCTTGTGTTTGTCCGAAAAATAAGAATGATCCTACGATAATCGAAGCAGTGCCAACTGTGAATTTTCTAATTGCGTAATGATTTTTTCTAGTAGGAAAATCTTTTGAAAATTTACTAGATTTTTTCATAATGTAATCTCTCCTTTGAATGTAGTTGTCTCAGTTGCGTTTGAGATTTTTTAAACTAGATTGAAATAAATCTATCTGAGTTTGTATTCGATGTCAATATATTAACATATTTTTCTAACTTCGAACAACTATATAAAATAATTATTGAATATTTTTTCTGTTTTCAAAACAATAATCATACGTTTTAAAATTAAAATCGCTGAAATAAAAGAAATACAAATTTGATTGTTTTTCAAAGGATATATCAATTTTAAAGAATACATCATTATTGACTTTGAAAATGATACATATTCACTTACAATGGAATTATAAACTTTTGAAGATGGAGACATATTTTAATGGAACAAATTACTTCTGCTCAAAATAGTAAAATAAAAAATGCGAATAAATTAAAAAAGAAACGTGAGAGGGATAAAACGGGTCTTGCTTTAGTAGAGGGGATTCATCTCATAGAAGAAGCTTATCAAAGTCAAATTGAAGTAATACAATTGTTTATCGTTGATACCGATAGAATGTCATCTTCAATAATTGATTATGCGAAAGAAGTGTATCAAATTAATCTAAAAGTTGCTGAAGCACTTTCTGGAACTGTTACACCTCAAGGTTTCTTTGCCATTATAAAAAAACCAACCTATGATAAGACACTAGCCAAACAAGTATTATTAATTGACCGTATTCAAGATCCTGGTAATCTAGGAACTTTAATTAGGACAGCTGATGCTGCTGGATTAGATTTGATAGTTATGGAGAAGGGGACGGCTGACCCTTTTCAAGATAAGGTGATCCGTGCTAGTCAAGGAAGCATTTTTCATATACCAGTCATTTTTGATGACATCAACAATTATATTCATCAATTTAATGGTCCAGTGTATGGTACGGCACTTGAAAACGCAGTGAGCTTCAATGATATTGAAGCACAAGCCAATTTTGCGCTTATATTAGGTAATGAAGGAGAAGGTGTTAACTCAGATTTACTAAAAGAAACAACGCAAAATCTCACTATTCCTATTTATGGCAAAGCCGAAAGTTTAAATGTTGCTATTGCTGGAAGTATCTTAATGTATCAGCTGAAAGGTTGACCTTTGATGTTATCATCGACTATAATAATGAATGAAATTTCAAAATTACTATCGCTTTAACATATTAATAATAACCTATAAAAAGACATAAATTATTTAGAAAGTTGAAAAGGGAGAATGATCGAGACTGAAAGTCATTCCAACTTGTAATAATTTTTTCATCTTTTTGGTAACTTAAAGAAATTTAAGTCGGAATAGTCATTCCGTTATCAATAGATTTACAAGTGTATGCGCATGCATAAATTTGGGTGGTACCACGGAAAGCTTTCGTCCCTTTTGAACAGGGGATGAAAGCTTTTTTGTTATTAACAAGTGGCGGTATTGATTTGTAAATAATTGAAGGGACTATATAAGGAGGAATTCAGTCATGACTCAAAATGATTTAATGTCTGAGTTGAAGCAACAAGCTTTAGTGGATATAAATGAAGCAAAAGATGCGCAAGCGTTACAAGAAGTAAAAGTAAAATATTTAGGTAAAAAAGGTTCTGTTAGCGGCTTAATGAAAAATATGAAAGATTTGCCTAATGAAGACAAACCTGCGTATGGTCAAAAGGTAAATGAATTAAGACAAACTATTCAAAGTGAATTAGATGAAAGACAAAAGCTAATCAAAGAAGAGAAATTAAATCAACAGCTTTCTGAAGAAACAATTGATGTCACATTGCCAAGTCGTCATATTGAAATTGGATCAAAACATCCTTTAACACGTACAGTTGAAGAGATTGAAGACTTGTTCTTAGGGTTAGGTTATGAAATTGTTGATGGTTATGAAGTTGAACAAGATTACTATAATTTTGAAGCTTTAAACTTACCTAAATCGCATCCAGCACGTGATATGCAAGATAGCTTTTATATCACAGAAGAAATTTTAATGCGTACACATACTTCACCAGTACAAGCACGTACTATGGAAAAACGTAAAGGACAAGGACCAGTCAAAATTATTTGTCCCGGTAAAGTTTATCGACGTGACTCAGATGATGCAACACATAGCCACCAATTTACACAAATTGAAGGTTTAGTAGTTGATAAAGATATTAAAATGAGCGATTTAAAAGGGACTTTAGAGTTAGTTGCAAAAAAATTATTCGGTGCAGATCGTGAGATTCGTTTACGCCCAAGTTATTTCCCGTTTACTGAACCATCAGTTGAAGTAGATGTATCATGTTTCAAATGTAAAGGACAGGGTTGTAATGTTTGTAAACATACAGGTTGGATTGAAATTTTAGGAGCGGGCATGGTTCACCCGAATGTATTAGAAATGGCCGGATTCGATTCTAAGGAATATTCTGGCTTCGCATTTGGTATGGGACCAGATCGAATTGCAATGTTAAAGTATGGTATTGAAGATATTCGTCACTTTTATACCAATGATGTCCGTTTCTTAGATCAATTTAAAGCTGTAGAAGATAGAGGTGAACAATAATGTTAATTTCAAATGAATGGCTAAAAGATTATGTGAATGTTGACCAGTCAGTTCAAGCGTTAGCAGAGAGAATTACAAGAACTGGAATTGAAGTCGATGATATTATTGACTATACAAAAGATATTAAAAAATTAGTAGTTGGACATGTCTTGTCGAAGACGCCACATCCAGATGCTGATAAATTAAATATTTGTCAAGTAGACTTAGGTGAAGAAGAACCAGTTCAAATTGTTTGTGGTGCACCAAATGTAGATGAAGGGCAACACGTGATTGTTGCTAAAGTTGGTGGTCGTTTACCTGGTGGAATTAAAATTAAATGTGCCAAATTACGTGGCGAACGCTCTGAAGGTATGATTTGCTCATTACAAGAAATAGGTATTTCAAGTCATGTAACTCCTAAAAATTATGAGTCAGGTATATATGTATTTCCAGAAGCAGTTAAACCTGGAACAGATGCGTTAGAAGCACTATATCTTAATGACCAAGTGATGGAATTTGATTTAACACCTAATCGTGCTGATGCATTAAGCATGGTAGGTACTGCGTATGAAGTCGCAGCTTTATATCAAACTAAAATGAATAAACCTCAGTTAACAAGCAATGAAAGTCAAGAATCTGCTAAAGATGAACTAACAATAGAAGTTAAAAATGAAGATAAAGTACCTTACTATAGTGCACGTGTTGTTCATGACGTGACTATTGGTCCTTCTCCAGTATGGATGCAGTTCCGATTAATTAAAGCGGGAATACGTCCAATTAATAATGTGGTAGATATTTCCAATTATGTACTTTTAGAATATGGCCAACCTCTACACATGTTTGATCAAGAACAAATTGGTTCGCAATCTATAGAAGTTAGACAAGCTAAAAAAGATGAGACAATGAGAACTTTAGATGGTGAAGAACGTCGATTGTTAGATACTGATATTGTCATTACAAATGGCAAAGACCCTATTGCATTAGGAGGTGTTATGGGAGGAGATTTCTCTGAAGTCACTGAACAAACAAGACATGTTGTAGTAGAAGGGGCTATCTTTGATCCTGTATCTATTCGACATACATCACGCCGTTTAAATTTAAGAAGCGAATCATCGAGTCGATTTGAAAAGGGGATTGCAACTGAATTTGTCGATGAAGCTGTAGATAGAGCTTGTTATTTACTTGAAAGATATGCTTCAGGAACAGTTTTAAAAGACCGAGTTTCGCATGGAGATTTAGGATCATTTGTGACCCCAATAGAAATCACTGCTGACAAAGTTAACCGTACAATTGGTTTTAATTTAACTGATGAAGAAATCATTGATATTTTTGAGCAATTAGGATTTGACACTGAAAATAAAAATGGTGAAATTATCGTGAATGTTCCATCAAGACGTAAAGACATTTCTATTAAAGAAGACTTAATAGAAGAAGTAGCACGTATATATGGATACGATGACATACCATCAACGCTACCTGTATTTAAAGATGTTACAAGTGGAGAACTAACAGATCGACAGTTTAAAACGCGTACTGTTAAAGAAACGCTTGAGGGCGCTGGGCTAAACCAAGCTATTACTTATTCATTGGTATCAAAAAATCATGCTACCGATTTTGCACTACAAAATCGTCCTACAATTGAATTACTTATGCCTATGAGTGAAGCACATTCCACATTACGTCAAAGTTTATTACCGCATTTAATTGATGCAGTATCATACAATGTTGCTCGTAAAAATACAAACGTTAAGTTATATGAAATCGGACGTGTCTTCTTTGGTAACGGTGAAGGTGAGTTACCAGATGAAGTAGAATATTTGAGTGGTATATTAACTGGAGATTTTGTTAATAATACTTGGCAAGGTAAGAAAGAGTCCGTTGATTTCTATTTAACTAAGGGTGTTGTTGAACGTATTGCTGAAAAGCTTAATCTTCAATTCGATTTTAGAGCTGGTCAAATAGATGGGTTACATCCAGGAAGAACAGCAATTGTGTCACTTAATGGTAAAGATATTGGCTTCATAGGTGAGCTACACCCTACGTTAGCTGCAAACAATGATTTAAAGCGTACGTATGTATTTGAACTTAATTATGATGCAATGATGGAAGTTTCTGTGGGATATATTAATTATGAGCCTATACCTAGATTTCCAGGTGTAACACGTGATATTGCATTAGAAGTTAATCATGAAGTTACTTCATCTGAATTGTTATCCATTATTCATGAGAATGGTGAAGATATTTTAAATGATACACTCGTATTTGACGTATACGAGGGTGAACATTTAGAAAAAGGGAAAAAATCTATTGCAATTAGACTTAGTTATCTAGATACAGAAAACACACTTACCGATGAACGTGTAAATGCTGTGCATGATAAAATTTTAGAAGCACTTAAAAAGCATGGTGCAATTATTAGATAATTATCATAAAGGACTTACGCATTAGTAATAAATACTAGTGCGTAAGTCCTTTTATTTATTGTATTTTTGATTCATTAGATGAATTGCCTTATCTCTGTTTTTAAAATGTTTTTTTGAAATAGTATCAAGTTGTTGAATATCATATTTTTGAATGACTTTAGCGGCAATTAAATCTACTTTGTTACTTGCTCCTTTTGGTATTTCCATATGGAGTTTTTTAGAGATGTGGTCCATGTGTTTAACAAATGCATAACGAGAAATAATGCTTGCTGCCGCGATTGCTAGTGATTTAGATTCACCTTTTGTTTCAAATTTTGTTTTGTCAGGAAAAGGTAATGCTGATAATGCATAATGTTGATAAACTTCTCGCTTTGCAAATTGATCAATAACAATATAATCCAGTTGATCTTGCTCAATTTTTTGAAGCACATTTTTGATAGCTTCATTATGTAAGACAGCTTTCATTTTAACTTGAGACCATCCTATACTTTGTCGTTCGTTATACTTAACATTATCTAATGTTAATAAAGAATGCGGGATAAAGGTAATGAGCTGTTCTGCAAGATCGACGATTTTAGTATCGCTTAGTTTTTTTGAATCATCTACACCAAGTTCTTTTAAGATTTTGATATGTGATTGGCTCACATAAGCTGCACATACAGTCAATGGACCAAAATAGTCGCCACTGCCTGCTTCATCGCTTCCAATACAATGAAAACGATTATATTGAATACTAGTTGTATTTGATGATGTATGTTTGCCAGTTGTTGATTGTTTATCTGGTAGCAATTGACTCGCAAGTTGATCAGCATTCTTACCTTGAAACATTACTTTGCCAGAACTATAGATATTGATAACAGTATTTTGATATCTCGTACGAGCTTTCATACCTTGAGGTAACTTCGTCGTCTCAAAAGTAGTTTGAGCCATCAATGATTGAATTTCTTTTGACGTGAGTTTGTATACGACATTTCCCATTAATTGAATCCTCTCTTTTTTTGTACTCTTTTATATTTTATCAAATTTTAATATTGAATATAGTCTTAAATGATTTTGTTGAATATGTCATCTGTATTATCTTTTAATAACAGACGTTTACATCGGTATTTACACTCATGTATAATATTTGATGATAAGTAAAAATATGTAAAATACTACAATTTACAATTTAATAAATTGGAATTTGAAAAAATTGCTTAAGTTAAAATCATTTTAATCCAAGGTCAGGAGAAATTAGTATGGGTGAATTTAAAAATAGAATAAATGTTACGATTAATGATCAACATTTCACAATCATTGGCGAAGATAGCCCTGAACATATTCGTTATGTAGCACATCTTGTTGATGAAAAAATGCAAGAATTAGGTCAAAAATCAGCAGGTTTAGATACAACTCGAAAAGCGATTTTAACATCTGTGAATATTATGCATGAGAAAGTTATATTAGAAGAAGAGAACAGACGATTACAACAAGAAATAAATCAATTAAAACAAAGAGATGAATAAATGCTCATTGATATAGTTGTTCTTCTTATTATTTGTTACTTTATAGTGATAGGGTTTCGTAGAGGTATTTGGTTATCGATATTGCACTTTGCTTCTTCAATTGTATCTTTATATATTGCGTCACAACATTATCAATCGATTGCGCAACGTTTAGTTGTATTTGTGCCATTTCCGAAAACGGTGGCGTTTGATATGGTCTATACTATACCTTATGATCATTTGCAATACAGATTTGAAAAAGTGATAGCATTTATTATAATATTTGGTATGTGTAAGCTTATTTTGTATCTAGTTGTTGTTACATTTGATAATATAATAACGTATAAAAAGATACATTTAGTAAGTCGGATATCGAGTGTCGTTTTGAGTATCATAGCGGTTTTTATATATTTACAAATTGGACTTTATTTATTATCGCTATATCCACATTCATTTATACAGTACCAATTATCTCAATCGCTATTAAGTCGAGTTGTGATTGAACAAATTCCTTATTTATCACAATTTATTTTAAATTTATAAAGTAATGACATGAGGTCAGGACAAGTTCGAACGTTAATGTTATGTCCTGGTCTTCTTTTTATGGAGTGATATTGATGACAAAAAAAGATGTAATTCAATTATTAGAAAAAATAGCTATATATATGGAGCTAAAAGGAGAAAATACATTTAAAATTTCAGCGTATAGAAAAGCCGCACAAAGTTTAGAGGTTGATGAGCGTACATTAGAAGAGATTGATGATGTAACAGAACTTAAAGGCATTGGAAAAGGCGTAGGAGAAGTTATTAATGAATTTAAAACACAAGGTCAATCATCGACCCTTCAAGCACTTCAAGATGAAGTGCCTGAAGGGTTAGTGACACTTTTGAAAATACAAGGATTAGGCAGTAAAAAAATAGCAAAACTATATCATGAACTTCAAATTACAGATAAAGAAACACTTCAAAAAGCCTGTGAAGAAGGTAAGGTTAGTGCTTTAAAAGGTTTTGCAAAAAAGACAGAGCAAAACATTTTAGAAGCAGTGAAGTCGATAGGTGCTAAAAAAGATCGTTATCCTATAGAGCTAATGAGAGGACTCAACCAAGAAATTGTAAAATTTATTGAACAGTTAGAAGGAGTTGAACAATATTCAACTGCTGGTAGTTTTCGAAGATATAAGGAAATGAGTAAAGATTTAGATTTCATTATTAGTACATCGGAGCCTAAAAAAGTTCAACAACAATTACTTCGTATTCCAAATAAAGTCAAAGATGTTGCTGTTGGGGATACTAAAATTTCTCTGGAATTAGCTTATGATGATGAGACGATTGGCGTTGATTTTAGATTGATAGAACCTGCTGCCTTTTACCATACCTTACAACACTTCACCGGTTCGAAGGATCATAATATTAGAATAAGACAATTAGCAAAAGCACGCGACGAAAAGGTTAGTGAGTATGGTATCGAACAACAAGATGGTAAGCTATTACAATTACAAAGTGAAGAAGCGATCTATCATCATTTTGGTGTAGATTGGATTGCGCCTGCCATGCGTGAAGATGGTAGTGAGTTTGATAAAGATCTGAGTCAAATCATTCAATTAGATGATATCAATGGAGATTTGCATATGCACACAACATATAGTGATGGTGCCTTTTCGATTAAAGAAATGATTGAGGCAAATATTGAAAAAGGTTATGAATTTATGGTCATTACAGATCACTCACAAAGTTTAAAAGTAGCTCATGGATTACAAGTCGACCGTCTGCTAAGACAAAATGAAGAAATAAAGCAATTAAATGAAGAATATAAAGAAATAGACATATATTCAGGAACGGAAATGGACATTTTACCTGATGGAACATTAGATTACGATGATGAAGTTTTGGCACAGCTTGATTATGTTATCGCAGCTATTCATCAAAACTTTAATCAATCTGAAGACGAAATCATGAAACGTTTAGAAACAGCATGTAGAAATCCATATGTGCGTCACATTGCTCATCCAACCGGTCGTATTATTGGACGTAGAAAAGGTTATAAAGCTAATATTGAAAAGTTAATGAATTTAGCCGAAGAAACAAATACAATTTTAGAGATTAACGCAAATCCGTATCGTTTAGATTTAAATGCAGAAATCGTTCGTAAATATCCAAAGGTTAAGTTGACAATTAATACGGATGCTCATCATACAAATCATCTTGATTTCATGAAATATGGTGTTGCTACTGCACAAAAAGGATTTGTCAATAAAGAGAGGGTCATTAATACAATGACGAAGGAAGCCTTTCGCTCATTTGTTGAAACGAATAAATATAAGAAATAGAGGGATTGCATGAGACAAAAAACATTAGATGTCTTGGAATTTGAAAAGATTAAATCATTTGTGGCTGATGAAACTATAAGTGATTTAGGTCGTGAAAAAGTACAAGAGATGGCTCCCGCTAGTAATTTCGATACAGTAGAATTTCAAATGAATGAAACAGATGAAATTTCACAAATCTATAACAAGCATCGATTACCAAGCTTAAGTGGTCTAGCAAAAGTGTCTCCACTTGTTCATAGGGCTAGCATAGGAGGCGTTTTAAATGTGGGAGAATTAAACAGAATTAAACGCCTAGTTCAAGTGCAAAATCAATTTAAAACATTTTACAATCAAATGCTAGAGGAAGATGAAGAGGTTAAGTATCCTATACTGCATGATAAAATGAATCATCTACCGATACTTACAGATTTATTTAAAGAAATTAATGAAAAATGTGATGCACACGATTTATTTGACCATGCGAGTTATACTTTACAAAGTATTAGAAGTAAAATTTCAAGAACAAATCAACGGATTCGTCAAAATTTAGATAGAATAGTGAAAAATCAAGGGAATCAAAAAAAACTATCTGATGCAATTGTAACAGTAAGAAATGATCGCAATGTTATTCCGGTGAAAGCTGAATATAGACAAGATTTCAATGGTATTGTTCATGACCAATCGGCATCAGGACAAACACTATATATTGAACCGAATTCTGTTGTAGAGATGAATAATCAAATTAGTCGTTTGCGTAATGATGAAGCAGTTGAACGTGAACGTATATTGACTGAATTGACGGGATTAGTTTCGGCGGAATCTGATGCATTACTCGTTGCTGAATCGGTCATGGGTCAAATCGATTTTTTAATTGCTAAAGCTCGTTATGCGCGCACTATAAAAGGAACAAAACCTACATTTAAAGAGGATCGAACGATATATTTACCCAATGCATTTCACCCTTTATTAGACAAAGATACTGTTGTAGCAAATACAATTGAATTTATTGACGATGTAGAAACTGTCATTATTACTGGACCAAACACGGGTGGTAAGACTGTCACTTTAAAAACGCTAGGTTTGATAATTGTCATGGCACAGTCAGGATTGTTAATTCCTACACTGGATGGAAGCCAATTAAGTATCTTTGAAAATGTGTATTGTGATATTGGAGATGAACAATCTATAGAACAATCATTATCAACGTTTTCATCTCACATGAAAAATATAGTGGAAATATTACAGGATGCAGATCAAAATAGTCTAATTTTATTTGATGAACTAGGCGCAGGTACAGATCCAAGTGAAGGTGCGGCACTCGCAATGAGTATCTTAGATTATGTACGTCGTTTAGGATCTTTAGTTATGGCGACAACACATTACCCTGAATTAAAAGCTTATAGTTATAATCGTGAAGGTGTCATGAATGCAAGTGTTGAATTTGACGTTGATACTCTGAGTCCGACTTATAAATTATTAATGGGTGTTCCAGGGCGATCTAATGCCTTCGATATTTCAAAAAAACTTGGTCTAAGTCTCAACATCATTAATAAAGCTAAGACAATGATAGGGACAGACGAGCAAGAAATCAATGCCATGATTGAATCATTAGAACACAATTCAAAACGTGTTGACCAACAACGAATAGAATTAGATAGACTTGTGAGAGAAGCACAGGAAACTCACGATGCCTTGTCTAAACAATATCAACAGTATCAAAATTATGAGAAATCTTTGATGGAGGAAGCTAAAGAAAAAGCCAATAAGCGTGTGAAATCTGCGACTAAAGAAGCGGACGAAATTCTTAAAGAACTTAGAAATCTAAGAGATCATAAGGGCGCTGAAGTAAAGGAACATGAATTAATTGATAAAAAGAAACAACTTGATGATCAATATGAGGCAAAATCAATTAAGCAACATGTTCAAAAGAAAAAGTATGATACGATTCATGCTGGAGATGAAGTGAAAGTTCTATCTTAC
>OIFK01000617.1_pt1 | contig 12358 bp, 10 predicted proteins | sample 1582071 | NCBI WGS metagenome assembly OIFK01 (sample SAMN07501052, study PRJEB24779) | human gut metagenome | isolation source: stool | host: human infant | place: USA: Pittsburgh, PA | reverse complement strand
ACCTCTACGGGGATGTGTACAGCCTCGGCAGGCTGGATATCGCCCGCGACGATGCCGGCAACCGTGCCGCCAGCCTGGAAAATATCTCGGCGAATATAGAAAGCTCTGGAGATACCAGGATTTCTGCCAGCAATATCGTAAATAAGAAAGAATTTTTTGAGGTGTCATCTGAGCTTGTTTCCAGTGCAATCGGGATGCGGAGAACGTCGCCTGGTAACGGCCACATGGTCTTGCTGGAGAATTACGAGTCGAGTCTGAAAGCTGATGCTCCATCCGCAAGTATTTCTGCAGGAGGGAGTCTCTATGTGCTGGGCTCAGATTTTCTCAATTCGGCATCCTATGTAACGGCTTCGAAAGACATCGATGTGCGTGTAGACAGATTTACCAATCAGGGCGCTACATTAGGAAAGTACTCGGTAAGGAGATCCTTCGAACACCCTTGGCTGCGCGAAGACAAAAGTATTCTGAGTTTTTGGCGCTCGGTAATGGAATATAATGCTTCGAATGATTCGCAATATCTTCCTTCCAGAAGAGGCGGGGCTCCAAATACCGTCAGTGGTGGATCCATACATTATTGGGATGAGAACTGGAATGAGTCGATTGCCTATACTGGTTGGAAAATGGGAGGGACGGCTAACCGAGAAACCCATGTGTTGATTGGTTGGCAAGATTACTGGACCTTTATTACACCTAGTAATTTTTATGGAATATTTCCTGAGGCGAAATACACAGAAGGTGTAAGGGTGCCACTTCCTGATGCAATAAGGAATGTCAATTACTTTGATGTTCTTACTGTTTCGGATGGTGCACAGAAAGGTGTGGCTGATGCCGTTGTGCAGGCGGCGGGAAAGGTCAGTATCACGGCTAGCCAAGAAATAAATAATAGCGTCGTTCGAGAAGGACTGCCGGTATCGTCCGAGCTAGGGATAGCCTTGAATACACAAGTGTCGGCTAATACCTCATCTACTATTGTCAACTTGAACAGTCAACTGCCACCAGACTTGGCAAGGCAACAGATCACTCCTCTCACCCTACCGGGCTTCAGCCTGCCTCAAGGCCAGAATGGGCTCTTCCGCCTGGCGTCCCAAGGAGCCCAGGTGAACCAGGCAAGTGGTGCTCTGAAATCCGCCAGCGATCTCACCCAGAGCGGCCATGGCGTATCTGTATCCGCACAGGCAGGCAGTGACGCAAGTGGCTGGAGTACCCAGGCGCGTCGTGTCGGCGATGATCGGGTCACCTCGCTTGCCGGTTCCGCCTATCAGGGCCGGGTAGCTGAGGCTATCGATGCGCTACGGGCTTCTGCGCCAATCTCGGGCGACGGGGGAAACACTGGCCGTTTCCAGGCCGGTGAGCACCAGGCGACCACGGGACTGGGTGGACTCGTCGAGGGCAATGCATCGGGTCACAGCGGCAATGGCGTCATCCTCGCCGATCTGCGCGCTGGTCTACCCTCGTTCTCAAGCCTTCCCGCGGCTGATCGTATTCAAAGCACAGTGCCCGGTCACGATGGGAATGGAACTATTCTCGCCAATTGGCAGGGTGCGCAGGCGACGGTCCAGGCCTCGCCTTCGACAGTGCGTGTAGAGGGGGTAGTCTCCAGTCCAGGTGGCAATGGCAGCATCCTTGCCGATCTGCCGGCTGAGCAGTCGTCGGTGCAGGCACTGCCTTCGGCCGTTAGGGCTCAGGGCAGCCTACCTCGCCTCGAAGAGCGGAGCGCCGTTCTTGCCGAGCCTCCGGTTGGGCAGCCAGCGTTGCAAACCCTGCCGTCGGTTGCGCGCGTTGAGGGCGTGCCCAGCAATGCCACACCGAGCAACAGCCACAAGTATCTGATCGAGACCAACCCGGCGCTCACCGAGCTGAAGCAGTTCCTCAACTCGGACTACCTGCTCGGTGGCCTGGGTATCAATCCGGATGACAGCAAGAAGCGCCTGGGCGACGGTCTATACGAGCAGCGCCTGGTACGCGAAGCGATCGTCCAGCGTACGGGGCAGCGCTTCATCGCCGGATTGAACAGCGACGAAGCGATGTTCCGCTATCTGATGGACAACGCCATCGCCAGCAAGGACGTATTGGGACTGACCCCTGGCGTCACCCTCAGCGCCGCCCAGGTGGCCGCGCTGACCCACGACATCGTTTGGCTGGAAGAAGTCGAGGTGAATGGCGAGAAGGTCCTCGCCCCCGTGGTCTACCTGGCCCAGGCCGAGGGGCGGTTGGGCCCGAACGGCGCGCTGATCCAGGGGCGCGACGTGAACCTGATCACCGGCGGGGACCTGAGGAACGCCGGTACCCTGCGCGCGCAGAACGACCTCAGCGCGACAGCCGGCAACATCGACAACAGCGGCCTGATCGAGGCCGGCAACCGCCTCGACCTGCTGGCCAGCGGCTCCATCCGCAATGACCAGGGCGGCATCATTGCCGGGCGCGAGGTAAGCCTCTCCGCCCTTACCGGAGACGTCATCAATGAACGGACGGTGACCCAGCACCAGTCCTCCTACAGGGGAACCGGTACCACTGAGGCATTTGCCGATAGCGCCGCGCGTATCGAGGCTGCGCAGAAGCTGACCGTTTCGGCAGGACGCGATGTAGCCAATATTGGCGGTGTCATCGACAGCAAGGGCGACCTCGCCTTGCAAGGCGGCAGGGATGTCCTGGTTTCGGCTGCGGTAGCGGAGCGGGGCTGGACGGCAGGAAGCCAGGCATACCAGACCCAGACGACCCAGATGGGCGCCGAGGTCGTGGCGGGGCGCGATATCAGCGTCAGCGCCGGACGCGATATCAGCGTCGCGGGCAGCCACATCGACGCTCGTCGCGACGTGACATTCGAGGCGGGTCGCGATGTGGGCCTGGTCGCGGCTGCCAACGAAGAGCATGCCTATGGCAAGACCAAGAAGGTCACTTTCCAGGACGACAAGATCACCCAGCAGGCCACTCGCGTGGACGCTGGCGGCGATCTGGCGATCAATGCCGGACAGGACCTGCGGCTGGTCGCGAGCCAGGCCAGCGCCGGCGACGAAGCCTACCTGGTGGCCGGCGACAAGCTGGAGCTGCTGGCCGCCAACGACAGCAGTTACTACCTCTACGACAAGAAGAGCAAAGGCAGCTTCGGTAGCAAGAAGACCCGGCGCGACGAAATCACCGATGTGACGGCAGTGGGCAGCCAAATATCCAGCGGCGGCGACCTCACCCTGCTCAGTGGCGGCGACCAGACTTACCAGGGCGCGAAGCTGGAATCGGGCAACGACCTGGCCATCGTCAGCGGCGGCGCGGTGACCTTCGACGCGGTGAAGGACCTGCACCAGGAGAGCCACGAGAAGAGCAAGGGCGACCTGGCGTGGCAGTCGTCGAAGGGCAAGGGCCAGACCGACGAAACCGTACGCCAGAGCCAGCTCGTCGCCCAGGGCAACCTGGCGATCAAGGCCGTGGAAGGCCTGAAGATCGACCTCAAGCACATCGACCAGAAGACCGTGAGCCAGACCATCGATGCGATGGTGCAGGCGGATCCGCAACTGGCCTGGTTGAAGCAGATGGAGCAGCGCGGCGATGTGGATTGGCGGCGCGTGCAGGAACTGCATGACAGCTGGAAGTACAGCAACTCCGGGCTGGGCGTCGGCGCGCAGTTGGCGATAGCGATTGTCGTGACTTACTTCACGGCGGGTGCGGCGAGTGCGGCATTGGGATCGATGGCGGGTGTGGGGGCGGGCTCAGGAAGCATGATGGCTGCTGCCGGTAGCACTGCAATGGTCCAGGCCGGTACAGCAGTAGGAACAGCTGCCGCCGGCTGGGCGAATGCCGCTGGAACTGCCGTGGCTATGGGCATGGCCAGCAATGGAGCGATCAGCACCATCAACAACCGGGGAAACCTGGGGGATGTCGTCAAGGACGTGACCTCCAGCGATGCGCTGAGGGGCTATGTAGTCGCTGGCACGACTGCGGGGCTGACTGCCGGCGTCTACGACAAATGGACCTCGACCCAGACCGGCACCTCGACCGCTCTACCGAACACCGGGGCCGTGGCGCCCGCCGCAGGGTTGAGCACCTGGCAAGGTGTGGGCCAGTTCACCTCGAACCAGTTGCTGCAGAATGGCACTTCGGTGCTGTTGGACCGAGCGCTGGGCGGCAAGGGCAGCCTGGGCGATGCGTTGCAAAACAGCCTGGCAAATGCCTTCGCGGCCTACGGCTTCAAGCTGATTGGCGACACCACCCATGGCGTACTGGACGACGGCAGCCTCGGCAAGATCGGCTTGCACGCCCTAATGGGAGGTCTGGCCGCCGAAGCGGTCGGTGGCGATTTCCGTACCGGAGCCCTGGCTGCGGGAGTCAACGAGGCGCTGGTGGATAGCCTCGCCAAGCAATACGCCAGCCTGCCCATCGATGACAAGAAGGGCCTGCTGATCATGAGTTCGCAGTTGATCGGCGTGCTGGCGGCTTCGACGCAGGGCGATGCGGACGCCAAGAGCTTGCAGACAGGAGCCTGGGTGGCGGGGAATGCCACCCAACACAACTACCTCAGTCATTGGCAGGAGGAGAAGAAGCGGCAGGAGGTCGATGGCTGCAAGGACAAACCGCTCTGCAAAACCGGAATAGAAGCCAAATGGGCAATTATTTCGGCCCAGCAGGATGTCGGTATCGTCGTAGGTGTTGGAGGAGGCATCGGTCTTTCGACAGCTGAAACCGCAGTGGGTGTTTATGAGCTGGTCAAGAACTGGAGGGAAACCTATGCAGCTCTGGAGCAGTTGGCCACTTCGCCAGAGTTCCGGCAGCAATTTGGCGATAGCTACCTGAAGGGGCTGGAGGAGCGCGCCGCATTCTTGACCCAGGCTTACGAGGATGCCGGCTGGCAAGGTTCGGTCACAGCTGGTGTCGAGGGCGGTAGGTTCGCTGCGGAACTTGTTGGCGTTCTGACGGCAGTGAAAGGTGGCGCGCAGATAACCGCCAAGCTGCCAACAGCAGCCAAGAACCTGGTCAACGCGATTGCGGAGTCACCTGTTTCCGGTAGTATGAGTTCGCAACTCGGGGCAGTGGGGGACTTGGGTAGGCTGGGTGGGGGTCCAAAAGCAACTGGGACTGCTGCTGAAGCGGCTATTCAAGTTCCTGGGCGTGTTCAGTCACGCGTTAACTTGATGACTGGTGACAAAAGTGCGGGTTGGGAGCACGTTGTAAGTCGTCACTTCAATCCAGAGGTAAATGCAAGCCAATTCACTATAGGGCAGGCTGAGCTTCGCACTTTGCTTCAAAGTAAAGAGGTGGTGAGTGCGCCTGTAACGCGAATGTTAGAAAGTGCGCAAGGTATTCGATATGTTCGAGAAGTGAATCTCAGTGGGCCTATTGGTATTGATAAGTTCAGTGGTCAGCCTACCTCTACCATGACTGTTCTTACTGATAGGTTTGGTAACTTAATAACGACTACTCCGGGGGTTGTTAAGTGAAATTAATTGGAAGCCTTGCGGAGCAATCTTGTCGTGAAGAGCTATCTAAGTCATGGGGCGGGCTTAGAGAATCGGGAAATCAGTTGTTCTCTATCTTGGCGGACAGGCTCGGCTTGATTGGTAGCGCATTTGTGTTGAGTTGGACGCCTGAGCAAGCTGAGGATTTATATACGATCCTAGTTAATGGGAGTGAAGTGGTTTGGCTTGAGGTTTCAAGGTCTAATGGGGAGGTAGTGGACTTTCAAACTACTAGTGTGAAGAAGTACGAGAGGTCGCTTCGTTCACGACAGAGTAGGATCAAATTGGCGGTTGCTCTTGATTTAGCACGTCAGCATTGAAAAGCCCCGGCCTTGCCGGGGCTATTTATTTCACTCTGCGGTAATCACCAAGCAGCCCTGCATGACTCTGATTCTGACTTTCTCGTTGACCTCGAATCCAGCCAGCGAATAAAGGGGACAGATTTGAATGGCACTTACTTAACCCTTTTCGGATGACCGTGTTTCTTGATCGCTGCCCGAGCAGATTGACGTGTGCAGGTCAGTAATGGGTAGGGCTTTGGCCTTCGCTTGAGGGCTCTGGGTTCAACTCGCCCGGAGCGATTGCCGACACGCTGTTGCGCGACCAGAACCAGCAGGCCGCGAAGAGTCGTACCTCCGTCAGGATCATCGTCGAATTGCCGCCAAGCGAATAAAGGGGACAGATTTATTTTCCCTACTCTAATTCTCTGAGCAGGGAGGTTCCAGTGCAGACGCCGTAAGGAGGCTCCGCGAAGCCTAGGCAGAGGCGAGTGGTTCTACTGAACTATCGAATAAAGGGTGAATAAAGGGGACAGATTTATTTTTCGGTGTTTATGAGCTGGTCAAGAACTGGAGGGAAACCTATGCAGCTCTGGAGCAGTTGGCCACTTCGCCAGAGTTCCGGCAGCAATTTGGCGATAGCTACCTGAAGGGGCTGGAGGAGCGCGCCGCATTCTTGACCCAGGCTTACGAGGATGCCGGCTGGCAAGGTTCGGTCACAGCTGGTGTCGAGGGCGGTAGGTTCGCTGCGGAACTTGTTGGCGTTCTGACGGCAGTGAAAGGTGGCGCGCAGATAACCGCCAAGCTGCCAACAGCAGCCAAGAACCTGGTCAACGCGATTGCGGAGTCACCTGTTTCCGGTAGTATGAGTTCGCAGCTCGGGGCAGTGGGGGACTTGGGTCGGCTGGGTGGGGGGCAAAAGGAGTTCAAAAACTTCCTGAACTCGGTGGGGTTGATACGTTTCTTAGCTCTCAAGCAGCAAATTTAAACAAGAAGTTGGGTGCGAAAATAGGTGAAGGCAGACTGCCTTACGAGGCCAGTCGCGCTGGTGTTGAGCAGGCCAAGCTAGCAGTTAAAGAAACATTGGAGAACGCTACCGCTGTTAGTGACATAATTCCTAAGTCGGCTGTCCGAGGGAGTTATGACCTTATTCATGTTTACAGCTCTAAAACTAATAGCACTGTTAACCTACGAGTGTTGCCCGGCGGCAAATATGAATTCGACACTTTGATTTCAGTGAAATCCTCAAAATTTTAGTCGCGGGGTTTGGCCTTATGATCATTGGTGAGAAGATTTTTGAGTTTAGATTTCGGTCGTTCTTTATGTCGGGGTCTTTGGTTTGTAAAATGTTGGTTCTGTTTCTTAGGTTTTCAAGATCGGGATGGGTTTCATTAGATATTGGGGAAGGTGTGTTAAGGATTTTGTCTTTTGGCTCTGAACCAAAGCTGTTGGGGCTGGATGAGATTTCCGATGACTTTGCGTACCCGATCCAGAGTTCGAATGAATTGGATAGATATTTTGGCAAGGACCTGCTTGCTGTTTACAAGTATCTTTTTTCGGATGTGGAAGATGGTTGTGTCGGCGTGTATTTCGATTTTGGAGATTGTGGTTTTAGCGTTTTGGAGTCAGAGGATAACTTGTCCATAATTGATGGCGTGGTTAGAGTTTCAGATGACGTGGCTTTATCTAAGTTAGAGATTTAGATGGGGCAAAAGCAACAGGCGGGAAGCCCACCGTTGAGCTGTTCGGCGGGAAGAATGCGCAGACTCCCGGCGCAATAAACGTAGATATCCGCGCCGATATTCAATCAGGCATCCGTGCTGATGCGATGAAATTGCCTTTCAAAGACGGATCGCTAGGCGAGGTAATCGCTACAAACCCATATATGGGTCCTGGCGAGAAGATGATGAGTTTTCTACCGGAGGCTACTCACGTAGTGGAACCCGGAGGGAAAATCTATATTAACGCCCATAAAGGGGACAGATTTATTTTCCCTACTCTAATTCTCTGAGCAGAGAGGCTCCAGTGCAGACACCGTAAGGAGGCTCCGCGATGCCCTAGGTAAGGGCGATCGGTTTAGCGAGTTATTCGCTTTGAGTGGTTTGGCGTGGGCGGTTGCTGAAGATTATAGTAGTAAAAATAAATCTGTCCCCTTTTTCCTTTATGATCGGGCAGGGAATATTGTTGAATTTAAAGACAAAATTTCCCGAAAACTGTTTATGATCCGAAAATTTACTGATCAGGGAATCCTTGATCTAGGGCAGCAGGCCGCAGCTGGCGGCTATAAGGGCGCGCTATCTAAAGGGCTGAGTCAATATGACTCTGTTGCCGGGGGTGTCACTTTTAGGGTGTATTTAGATAAGTTCACAGGAGCGGTGACAAGTTTCCACCCGAAGTAAAGGAGGTGCTTGTGAAAGAATTGTTTGGTCAGCCATACAGCGAGTCAGACCCTTATTGGGTCGTTAAAGGGTATTTTGACAGGATGTATGATGATGGCTACTTCATTGAGGCGGTTGGCTATATCGTGAAGAGATGGGGGTTCAGTACGGATGGGGCGTACTGTAACTTCCCTGATGAAAATAGTCCGTTTGATGAGGAGCACTTCGAGGGGGTTGAGTTTTCTTATGGCTATCCCCCGAAGGATGAAGACACCATTGTTGTGAGCGAGGCTGTTTGTTCTAAGTTCATTCGGCTCGCTTGTGAAAAGTATCTTCAGCGCCATCCTGAAGATACTGAGAAAGTAAAAGAGCTTTTAGATAAACTCTCTTTCTGGTCGTAAAGGGACAGATCTGAATGGTACTTACTTAACCCTTTTCGGATGACCGTGCTTCTTGATCGCTGCCCGAGAGAGCATAAAGGGGACACGAGCATAAAGGGGACAGATTTATTTTCCCTACTCTAATTCTCTGAGCAGGGAGGGTCCAGTGCAGACGCCGTAAGGAGGCTCCGCGAGGCCTAGGCAGAGGCGAGTGGTTTTACTGAACTATCCGCTTCACGTGGTTCAGTGTGGGTAAGATCGGCAGTGGTATACAGTGGAAATGAGAAATATAAGCACTAGCCAAAACTAGAGTAGGGAAAATAAATCTGTCCCCTTTTCTCGTAGTCCCCTTTTCTCGTATTTGGATCTTATGGTCCGGGTCAGCCAGGCCATGTTTTTAATGTGGTTAATCAAAATGGTGTTGTTAGATTCCTTGATGGACAGACTGGGAAGCCGGCAAATTTAGGGGGCTTCAAATCACTGCAATTATTGAGGACTAATTGATGATCACTTATGCGTGCGCATTGAAGAAGGCAAAGGAATATTTAATGGATTCGGAAGTCCCTTTGCAAATTACATATGAGGGTGAGTTTTCCGAAGGGTGGTATTTCTGCTACCAGTCAAAGGAGTTTATGGAAACCGGTAATTTGTCAGCTCAGCTCGCAGGGAATGCGCCATTTTTGATTGATAGGCAATCTGGTGAACTTCATATTCTCGGAACAGCAAAACCTTTAGAGAGTTATTTGGATGACTACATAAAAAAATCCGTGAAGTTGGGGTGATTTAGTGCTGTAAAAGGGGCCGTAATTCCCAAAGTTTTCTCGAATGCCGATGATTTCGCACGCTTTGGTACAGATGCGCGAGAGAGTTTAGCGAAAGCCCACTAATAAAGGGGACAGATTTATTTTCCGGTGTTTATGAGCTGGTCAAGAGCTGGAGGGAAACCTATGCAGCTCTGGAGCAGTTGGCCACTTCGCCAGAGTTCCGGCAGCAATTTGGCGATAGCTACCTGAAGGGGCTGGAGGAGCGCGCCGCATTCTTGACCCAGGCTTACGAGGATGCCGGCTGGCAAGGTTCGGTCACAGCTGGTGTCGAGGGCGGTAGGTTCGCTGCGGAACTTGTTGGCGTTCTGACGGCAGTGAAAGGTGGCGCGCAGATAACCGCCAAGCTGCCAACAGCAGCCAAGAACCTGGTCAACGCGATTGCGGAGTCACCTGTTTCCGGTAGTATGAGTTCGCAGCTCGGGGCAGTGGGGGATTTGGGTAAGCTGGGTGGGGGGCCAAAAGGATCAGCAACGGCTCTTCAGAATTTTGGTGGACGCACTGCTAATGACCTTGTTGCTGCTGCAACTGAACCAATCAACAAGGAAGGTTTGACTAAGGCTGCTAGAGCCCTTACCAAACACGCATCCGGGCAAAGAGCGACAGGAACATTTCCAAAGCTTACTGGCGGAATTGAAAATCAAAATTCAGTGGCTCAGAAGATTGTTGATGAAATAGTCACTGATCCGAAAGCTGTGTACACAAACCTTAGTCGAGGAGGGCTTGAAATTCGAGTTCCTGATGGTCGGGGCATACGCTATAACAGTGATGGCTCCTTCTCTACATTCCTTGATCCGAAACTGTGATTATGAAACTCGAACGAAATCCCGATTTTGAAATTCTGCGCTCTAGTGATGTACGATACGAGCATCTCACGACCGAGGTTCAGTACAAAGGTGAGCCAGTTGCTCAGATCAACCAAGATAAAGGTAAAGAAAACTTAGAACTGGAGATATTTGCAGACTTGAAGGATGCAGTTTTACGAGTTCCATTGGATGATTTTCTGGAGTCTCTGAGGTTGGCAAGGAACTCTTTGCTCAGTAATGATTAGGACCATAAAGGGGAGACCATAAAGGGGACAGATTTATTTTCCCTACTCTAATTCTCTGAGCAGGGAGGCTCCAGTGCAGACGCCGTAAGGAGGCTCCGCGAGGCCTAGGCAGAGGCGAGTGGTTTTACTGAACTATCCGCTTCACGTGGTTCAGTGTGGTAAGATCGGCAGTGGTATACAGTGGGAATGAGAAATATAAACACTAGTCAAAATTAGAGTAGGAAAAATAAATCTGTCCCCTTTTCTGTCCCTTTTCTCAAGAAGGCTATCCCAATGGAATTCCGGTTGAGGTCATGAATTTTCCAGGTGCTAAGTAGTGAAAGAAATAGAGATATTGTCAGCTCTAGAAGGGCTTGGCTGGAGATGCGACAAAGATGAGGCTGGGGATTATTTTTGCCTAATCGAAATTGGTGAAGTCCAGGTTCAGATTATTCCAACTATAGGGAAGCGCTCTGATCATTTTAGGGTTTCATTAATGCCATCTGTTTCTACGAAGAATTTTACGGCGGCAGTTGCATTCGTTTTGGGTGAGGCCAGTAATTATGTGCCGATTATTGTGAGTAATGACGTGCCGGAGAAAATAGTCGATTTCTCACTGGATGATGTCGTTAGACTTTCTCAAAGTGCTATATCTTGGGCTTCTGCTCAAGATATAGAAAAAGGCTTGGCAGCTTATAGAGCTTTGCCAACAAATTCGAAGGGTGCTATGCCGTTGCGGCACTTGGCAGCTTTGGCGATAGCTGGAGACGTTAGCTGTCTTGCAAATTATCAATTCAGCTTCGAGCAGGGTGACAGATTAGGGTTTGTTCCGTATATCACCCAAAACATGATAGAGCGCGCTCTCTTGATTGCGCGAAATGTGCGTTGACGCTAATTACCCAAAGCGAATAAAGGGGGCCGAATAAAGGGGACAGATTTATTTTCCCTACTCTAATTCTCTGAGCAGAGAGGCTCCAGTGCAGACACCGTGAGGAGGCTCCGCGATGCCCTAGGTAAGGGCGATTGGTTTAGCGAGTTATTCGCTTTGAGTGGTTTGGCGTGGGCGGTTGCTGAAATTATAGTAGTAAAAATAAATCTGTCCCCTTTTTCCGCCCTTTCCCAGAAGATTATCTTTAGAGCTTTCTCAGTTTTTTATTGTAAACTGTAAAATCATCAAGGCGATGAGTGCAATAATTAAGGTGAGGAAAGTTGATTGCAGGTAGAGGAGTTGCCTCCCTATTTTTCTGATTTCGTTATTTTCCAAGGCATTGTATTGCTTTCGGAATATAAATTTCTCAAGCTTGAATCCGTCTATTTTTACTAGATAGGATAAGAAATACCCTGATGGCCTGCCAAGCTTCTCCCAGGCGTTTGGCTCTTCTTTCTTTAAAGTTCTTATGAATGTTGTTCTTTTTAGCTCTAATACTGCCAGTGTGATGGCGCACAGAACTGCTATTATGTTGTAGAGGCTACTCATTGCCGCTTCCTTCTTTTTCGCAGCTTGGTGCTCTATTGCACTCTTGGCTGCAAGATGCTCCGCAGATCATTACTATTGTGCTATTGCATACTACTCCCCCAAAGAACGGGGTGGTGGCTTTGCTACATAGAGCTCCCACAAGGAAAGACTTTCCATTTCCAGTAAATTTTTTCTTGCACTCTAATGTACATGTGCAGTTGGTGTCAGGTGTGTAGATCAAGTTGTCCGTAGGGTTTGGTGAAAGACCATGCTTGTCGCTTTTTGCAGTTGGATTGTTATCGGAGTATGTGTAGTTATGATTCGGCGTGAATCCATGTTCCCAATACGGAGTGGCTTGCAGCATGCTCTCGCCAGAATTTAAAAATGTCATTTCAGGGTTGTTTAGCTTTCTTAGAGTTTCTACAGGATCACTCTCCACATACCGCCCAGTCTCCGGATCATAGTCGCGGAAGTAGTTGTAGTGCAGCCCGCTCTCCGCATCGTAGTACTGCCCGGGGAAGCGCAGGTTGACCTGGGTGCTGCCCTGGCTCAGCGCTTCGCCGCGGCCGAA